>Ga0310786_10002689_pt1 | contig 26716 bp, 27 predicted proteins | sample AusTroGonzalo_MG_FD_203881 | JGI IMG/M metagenome (GOLD analysis project Ga0310786, IMG submission 203881) | Bovine rumen microbial communities from tropical cattle in Woodstock, Queensland, Australia - Gonzalo_03 (v2) (version 2) | ecosystem: Host-associated > Mammals > Digestive system >...
TTGCTGTGTTCTGTTCGTTCATACTTTGATGGATTTATGTTTATAATTTCTAATTTGGCTACAAAGATACGATATTTCTCTGAAACGAGCAAATAAATAAAGTTATTTTATACCTTTATGTATGTTGTTGATAATGAGCCTTTTCATAAATTCACTGAATTTACTCAGCAAATTCACTGAATTTACCGACCAAATTCACTGAATTTACAATGCAAATTCAGTGAATTTATGAAGCAATTACACTGAATTTACTTTTAAGGGCTTTATATTTTACGATTTAAGGCATTATTCTTGGTGTTTCGATTTATTATTTGTAACTTTGCACCCGATATGCCGATACATATACCTATTAATATATTGGATTTCATATTCAAGGGAATCCTTATCGGGGTGATTGCCAGTGCTCCGATGGGCCCCGTTGGCATCCTTTGTGTGCAGCGCACGCTGAACAAAGGTCGCTGGTTCGGGCTTGCCACTGGGGTGGGTGCTGCAGCCAGTGATATTATCTATGCAGCCTTCGCTGGATTCGGTATGTCGTTCGTGATGGACCTGATCAACAACGACCAGAACCGCTTCTATCTGCAGATGGGAGGTAGTATCATGCTGCTCTGCTTCGGCCTTTACACCTTCAAGAGCGACCCTACGAAGAAGATGCATCAGTCAGGACAGCAGAAAGGCACGCTATGGTATAACACCTGGACAGCCTTCCTCGTCACCTTCTCCAATCCGCTGATCATCTTCCTCTTCCTGGCCATGTATGCGCAGTTTGCCTTCGTGTTGCCCGATCATCCCTTTGAGATGCTCGTGGGCTTTGCCAGTATTGTGGGCGGAGCACTGCTCTGGTGGTGGGGACTGACATGGTTGGTGGACCGCATCCGTACGAAGTTTGATACAGCAGGCATACGGATCATCAACCAGATCATCGGTGTGGCAGTGATCATCGGCAGTGTGCTGATGTTGCTGGGACTTACCACGAACCTGATCAGGTTTTTCTAGTTTACAGGTTTTAGTCTATTGATGATATGTTTGTTGCTAACGAACTGAGAAAGAAGAATATAGCTGAGTATCTGCTGTATATGTGGCAGATAGAGGATACGATACGGGCCTTCGACTGCTCGCTGACGAGGATCAGAAGGGAGTATGTGGACCGCTTCGACTATACAGAGGAACAGAAAGAAGATGAGATTGACTGGTTTGGCAACCTGATCCGTATGATGAACCAGGAGGGTTGTCGCGAGCAGGGTCATCTGCAGATTAATAAAGTGACGATGCAGACGCTCATAGAGTTGAACGATCAGCTGTTGCAGTCGACGAAGTTCCCCTTTTACAATTCGGAATACTATAAGGTGTTGCCCTATATCGTCGAACTGCGCAATCGTGGGGCCAATAAGGAGGAGAACGAGATAGAGACCTGCTTCAATTCGCTCTATGGGGTGATGCTGTTGCGCCTGCAGAAGAAGGACATCACGCCAGATACTGCCCATGCCGTCAAGGAGATTTCCACCTTCATCGGCATGCTCTCCGACTACTACAAGAAGGATAGGGAAGAGGGTCTAAAGTTTGAATAATATATAGGAATATGAGAATATTGATTACCGGCTGTAATGGCCAATTAGGAAACGAGATGCAGTTGCTGGAGAAGACAAATCCCCAGCATACCTATTTTAATACGGATGTGGCTGAGTTGGATATCACCGATCAGCAGGCCGTAGAGACGTTCGTGAGTGAGAATGACATTGAAGGCATCGTGAACTGTGCTGCCTATACTGCCGTCGACAAGGCAGAGGACAATCAGGAACTCTGCCGCCTGCTCAATACCGTAGCACCTGGCTATCTGGCTGCTGCCGTTGGGAAGCGTGGCGGATGGATCGTCCAGGTATCAACAGACTATGTGTTTGACGGCACGAAACATACACCCTATGTGGAGACTGACCCCGTTTGTCCGAACAGTGTCTATGGCTCGACGAAGCTCGACGGAGAGGAGAGTGTGCTGAAAGCCTGCCAGAATTCGATGATTATCCGTACGGCTTGGCTGTACTCTACCTTCGGCAATAACTTTGTGAAAACGATGATCCGTCTGGGACAGGAGAAGCCGGAACTGGGTGTGATCTTCGATCAGATTGGCACGCCGACGTATGCCAGAGACCTGGCGGTAGCCATCTTTGCTGCCATCAATCAGGGTGTGAAGCCTGGTATCTACCACTTCAGCAACGAGGGTGTCATCTCCTGGTACGACTTTACCAAGGCCATCCATCGCATTGCAGGCATCAAGGGGTGCCATGTGCGTCCTCTCCATACGGAGGAATATCCTACGCCTGCCAATCGTCCGCACTACTCCGTGCTCGACAAGACGAAGATCAAACAGACTTATGGCATCGAGGTGCCCTATTGGGAGGAAAGCCTTGAAGAATGTATAAAGAGTTTATAGCATGCTTTTCAACTCCTTCCAATTTGCAATTTTCCTGCCAACAGTGTTTCTGCTATATTGGCTCGTGTTTCGGGGGCGACGCTGGCAGAACCTGTTGATTGTCATTGCAAGTTATGTGTTCTATGGCTGGTGGATATGGCGTATGCTTTTTCTCATCGCATTAACCTCGTTCTGCAGCTATGTTGCAGGTCTTCTCATAGAACATTACGAAGGACAACGTCGAAGGCAACAGCTTGTAAGTGCGGCCAATATCGTGGTGAATCTCTTCATACTGGGAGTGTTTAAATACTATAACTTCTTTGTTGAGAATCTTGATGCTCTGTTGGGATCTATGGGATGGCACCTTGATTGGGTGACGATGAACTTTATCCTCCCCGTCGGTATCAGTTTCTATACATTCCAAGCTCTGAGCTATTCCATTGATGTATACCAGAAGAAACTGCCGGCCACACATGACATTATAGAATTCTTTGCCTATATTAGTTTCTTCCCCCAGTTAGTGGCAGGCCCCATTGAGAGGGCAACCAACCTGCTGCCGCAATTTCATCGTAGCAGGACCTTTGACTATGCTAAGGCTGTCGACGGCCTGCGACAGATGCTTTGGGGCTTTTTTAAGAAACTGATTATCGCCGATAACTGTGCCACGGTGGTCAATGAATATTGGGGACAGTATTCTGAATTGTCTGGATGGTCACTATTCTTGCTTGGTGTGTTCTTCGCCATTCAGATTTATAGTGACTTCTCTGGCTATAGCGACATAGCCATAGGTTGCGCCCGATTGTTCGGTTTCAACTTGATGCGTAACTTCAACTCTCCGTATTTTTCGCGCAGCATTCCCGAGTTCTGGCGCCGCTGGCATATATCTCTGACCACCTGGTTCCGCGATTACGTCTATTTCCCCTTAGGCGGTAGCCGATGCGACAAATGGAAAATCATCCGTAATGTATACATCGTTTGGGCTATCAGCGGCCTTTGGCACGGAGCCAACTGGACATTTGTGTGTTGGGGACTGTTCCATGCAACCCTGCTCGCCATCTATAACTTGTTGGGTATCAATACGAAATACAAAAATATTGTCGCTTATGGTAAATGGCTGCCAAATATCAAGGAAGTTCTGCAGATGTCACTGACCTTTTTCTTGGCCGTCATTGGATGGATTATTTTCCGTGCAGACAATATGACGCAGGCCGTGGACTATCTGGCAAAGATGTTTACCGACCCGTTAAACGGTCGTATGCTTCCAGAAGAGTACCATGGCTATATGATTTGGGGATTGGCTCTTTTGCTCATTGAGTTTGTTCAACGAGATAAAGAGCATGCCCTTCAATTCCCCAATATCGGGCTGTACAAATGTCGGTTTGTAAGATGGGGCATCTATTATGCGATACTGCTTGTGATTGCCAAATTTGCAGGCGAGCCCCAGTCGTTCATCTATTTCCAATTTTAGTCGTCATGAAGAGGTTCCTATACAATATAATGCTGTTTGTATTGCCAAGTATGGGTATCTTGGCAATCGTAGACTATTTTTACTCACAAGCGGCAGCCAAGTCAAACGTTGATGAAATAGAGGCATGGTATGACTTAATGCACGGACAGATTGATGCTGATGTCATAGTGATGGGTAATTCCCGTGCATGTTTTCATGTTAACCCATTGATACTTGACAGTATTCTTGGAACATCAACATATAATTTAGGGATGGATGGAAGTTGGTTTAACCGGCAAATAAATAAGTACCACTTGTTTCGCAAGTATAATAGAAAGCCTCAATTGATTGTCCAAACGATCGATCACTTGTCCCTCAAGTATGCTTTTGGGTACATGATGGAGCAATTCTTTCCCTATTTTGGGAATATGCAGATGAGAAAAGAAATATTGAGTCAGGAACCGTTTACCCCGTGGGAAAAATATGTACCGATGTACCGATATTATAGAAGGTATAATTTTGAGAAAATATACAATTTGCTAGATAGTACGTCCCATACTTTGACCAAAGGTTACAAAGGTGTTGAGAAACCATGGAATGGGGCGGAGTTTAGGAAATTAAAGTCGGTTAGGTTTGAAGTCAATGATACAGCAATGACTATATTCGATAATTATCTTGCTAATGTAAAGGCTGATAGTATCAAGATGGTGTTTGTATATACTCCTCATTATATTGAACTTAATGATAAAATGGAGAATTTAGAGGAAATGCATGCAACATATAAGAGTTTTGCGGACAAATACAATATTCCAATCCTTGACTATAGGGGTATGGCAATCTGTTCCGACACGACACTCTTTTATAACGTTATGCATCTTAACAAGAAAGGGGCGGAGATATTCTCTGACAGCCTTGCACAAGATTTGAAACGTTTAGGTTTTTTATGTAATAATCAGTAATAATATAGTATGAATCAAGAGATAGATAGAAGAAGAACATTTGCGATTATATCCCACCCGGATGCTGGTAAGACCACGCTGACAGAGAAGTTCCTGCTTTTCGGTGGTCAGATACAGGTGGCTGGGGCCGTGAAGAACAATAAGATTAAGAAGACTGCTACTTCCGACTGGATGGATATCGAGAAGCAGCGTGGTATCTCGGTATCGACCTCTGTGATGGAGTTCGACTACCAGCCCGAGGGATCAGATATCGAATACAAGGTGAACATCCTCGATACCCCAGGTCACCAGGACTTTGCCGAGGATACTTTCCGTACACTGACAGCTGTTGACTCGGCGATTATCGTGGTGGATGGTGCAAAGGGTGTGGAGACACAGACGAGAAAACTGATGACCGTCTGCCGCATGAGGAAGACACCTGTCATCATTTTTATCAATAAAATGGACCGTGAGGGGCGTGATCCCTTTGACTTGCTCGACGAACTGGAGCAGGAACTGGAAATCAAGGTGCGCCCCCTTTCCTGGCCTATCAACCAAGGCGCGAAATTCAAGGGCGTCTATAACATCTATGAGCAGAAACTCGATCTCTTCACACCTGACAAGCAGCGTGTGACGGACAAGGTTGAGGTGGACATCGACAGCGACGAACTCGACAGCAGGGTAGGTGAGGACAATGCCGCCAAACTGCGAGAGGATCTTGAGTTGGTAGATGGCGTCTATCCTGAGTTCGACGTCGAGAGTTACCGTTCGGCAGAGGTCGCCCCAGTGTTCTTCGGCTCGGCCTTGAACAATTTCGGTGTACAGGAACTGCTGAACTGCTTTGTGGAGATTGCTCCATCGCCTCGTCTTACGAAAGCCGAAGAACGCGATGTGCAGCCTGAGGAACCAAAGTTTACGGGCTTTATCTTTAAGATTACCGCCAATATCGATCCCAACCACCGCTCGTGTATTGCTTTCTGTAAGGTGTGCAGCGGTCAGTTCCGTCGTAACCAGCCTTATCTGCACGTCCGTCAGGGTAAGACGATGCGCTTCACCTCGCCTACACAGTTCATGGCACAACGTAAGAGTACCATCGATGAGGCGTGGCCTGGAGATATTGTAGGTCTGCCTGATACGGGTGGTATCTTTAAGATCGGCGATACGCTGACAGAGGGAGAACAACTGCATTTCCGTGGTCTGCCCTCGTTTTCGCCGGAACTCTTTAAGTATATCGAGAACGATGACCCGATGAAGTCGAAGCAGTTGCAGAAGGGTATCGATCAGTTGATGGACGAGGGTGTGGCCCAGTTGTTCGTCAACCAGTTCAACAACCGTAAGATTATCGGTACCGTTGGCCAGTTGCAGTTCGAGGTGATTCAGTATCGTCTGGAGAACGAGTACAATGCGAAGTGCCGTTGGGAGCCTGTGCATCTCTATAAGGCCTGTTGGATCGAGAGTGACGACGATGCCGAGCTGGAGAACTTCAAGAAGCGCAAGTACCAGTATATGGCCAAGGACAAAGAGGGCCGCGATGTGTTCCTTGCTGACTCCGGCTATGTACTGTCGATGGCGCAGGAGGACTTCAAGCATATCAAGTTCCACTTTACCAGTGAATTCTAATGACGAGAGAAGAAGATATACGTAAAGCTGTTGAGACGATGCGGAAGGGTGGGGTGATCCTCTATCCTACGGATACCGTCTGGGGCATCGGCTGTGATGCCACTAATGCAAAGGCTGTCAAACGGGTCTATGCCATCAAGCAGCGCGACGACTCGAAGGCTCTCATCTGTCTGGTTGACTCGGATGCCCGCATGCAGCGTTATTTCAGGAATGTGCCTGAGGTGGCGTGGCAGTTGGTCGACAGCTTGAAGGAGGCGGATGCCAAGCCGACAACGTTGATCCTGGACGGTGCCATCAATCTGGCGGAGAACCTGATAGCCGAAGATGGTAGCGTTGGGATTCGCATCACCAATGAGCCCTTCTCAAAGGAACTCTGCTATCGTTTTCAGAAGGCGATAGTCTCTACGTCGGCTAATATCAGTGGTGAGCCCGCGGCGCAGAACTACTGTGATATCGATCCGCGTATCATCGAGGCTGTCGACTATGTCTGCTGGAGCCGACGTCAGGAGCATAAGCCCCATACCCCATCGAGCATCATCAAACTGAAGGAAAACGGGGAAGTAACGATTATCAGGAAATAAGAAGTGGAGACGGGAGTAATCGATAGACGACCTATATGGCTCCAACGGCTGCATCAGTGGCGGGTGGAACATATCAGCGAGAAGATGTTTATGATCATCCTCGCACTGATTGTAGGCTTCTTTGCTGCCGTAGCTGCCTTCGTGCTTCACTGGATCATCAACCAGATCGTACTGCTGCTTACCAGTTCCTTCGATCGTACAGGAGCCAACTGGCTCTATCTGGTCTATCCTGTGGTGGGTATCTATCTGACTTCCTTGTTTGTACGGTATATTGTCAAGGATAACATCTCCCACGGTATCACCCGCATCCTCTATGCCATTTCATCGAACAGGTCGAGACTCAGGTCGCATAACTGCTGGTCGTCAGTGATTGCCTCGGCCATTACCATCGGCTTCGGTGGTTCGGTGGGAGCTGAGGCACCGATCGTTCTCACAGGGTCTGCTATCGGCTCGAACCTCGGTAAACTGTTCCACATGGACCGTAAGATGCTGATGACGCTGGTGGGCTGTGGTGCTGCTGGTGCCATTGCAGGTATCTTCAAGGCTCCTATCGCCGGACTGGTGTTTACACTGGAGGTACTGATGATCGATATGACGATGTCGGCCCTATTGCCAATTCTTGTGTCGTGTGTGACGGCAACCTGTTTTACCTATATCTTTAGTGGCGATGCGGCTCTATTCACGTTCCATCTCGACAGCGAGTGGTCTGTACAGCGTATTCCGGCTTGTGTACTGTTGGGTATCTCTTGTGGATTGGTATCGCTCTATTTCATCCGTATGATGGGTGTCTGTGAGAATGTGTTTGCCCGTTTCAAGGATAAGCCATACGTACGACTGGCTATCGGTGGTACGGTGTTGAGTCTGCTCATCTTCTTGTTCCCTGCCTTATATGGTGAGGGTTACAGCAGCATCAACCTCCTGCTGAACGGACGGACGGAAGCCGATTGGAACAGTATCCTGAACAACTCATTGTTCTCGGGTCAGGGATCTATGCTGATTCCTTTTATTGCATTGGTATTGTTTACAAAGGTCATCGCCACCTCTGCCACGAATGGTGGTGGTGGCTGTGGTGGTACGTTCGCACCTTCTTTGTTTATTGGATGTTTTGCAGGATTCCTCTTCTCACGTCTGTGGAATATCTATCAGATCGGGGTCTATGTGCCTGAGAAGAACTTTGCCCTGTTGGGAATGGCCGGTGTGATGTCTGGTGTGATGCATGCCCCGCTGACAGGTATCTTCCTGATTGCAGAGTTGACGGGTGGCTATACGATGTTCATGCCACTGATGATTGTCAGTGTCTGTGCCTATCTCACCATCATTATCTTTGAGCCTCACAGCATCTATGGCTATCGTCTGGCCCGTCAGGGAAAGTTGCTGACTCACCATACCGACCACGCTGTGCTGACGTTGATGAACTTGGAATCTGTCATTGAACGTGACTATCTGAGCGTAGAGCCTGATATGGAGTTAGGACAGATTGTCCACAAGATCAGTCGAAGCCACTCTACAGTGCTCCCAGTACTTGATGCCGCTGGTATGCTGTTGGGTGAGATTGATATTATGAAGATCCGCAATGTCGTTTTCCGCATCGAGCTCTACCATCATTTCAAGGCCGCTCAGCTGATGACGGAACCGAAGGCCCGTCTGAGTGATGCCACGCCGATGGCTGATGTGATGCGTGCCTTTGACAAAACGGGTGCCAACTGGTTGCCTGTCTTCGATGTGGAGAATCGTCTGATGGGCTATGTCTCTCGTCAGCGAATCTATACGATGTACCGTAAGATGGTGGCAGATATGAGTGAGGATTAGAGTTTTTAGAATTTAAAAATGAGAGGCATGGAGAAGAAGGATTTACGGATCGTGTTTATGGGAACACCGGAGTTTGCAGTGGAGACACTGAAGGCTTTGGTGGAGAATGAGTATCAAGTGGTAGCTGTGGTCACACAACCCGATAAGGCCGTAGGGCGCCATCAGACGGAGGTACAGCCTTCTGAAGTGAAGAAGTATGCGCTCTCACAAGGCCTGCCCGTGCTACAGCCGGAGAAGATGAAAGACCCGGCGTTTGTCGAGGAACTCCGTAGCTATAAGGCAAACCTTCAAGTGGTAGTGGCTTTCCGTATGCTGCCCGAGGTGGTGTGGGATATGCCGGAATACGGCACTTTCAACGTCCATGCAGCCTTGTTGCCTCAGTATCGGGGAGCCGCCCCTATTAACTGGGCCGTCATTAATGGCGAGACTCAGACGGGTGTCACCACCTTCTTCCTTGACAAAGAGATAGACACTGGCCGTATCATCATGCAGAAGTCTTTCGATATCCCAGATGAAGCAGATGTGGAATATGTCTACGATGGTCTGATGCATCTGGGGGCAGACATTTGTCTGGAGACATTAGAAAAGATCATCGCCGCTGATGGGTATCCTGAAAGCATCCCTCAGGAAGAGCTGGAAGGGAAGTTCAGACATCTCTATGGGGCACCGAAACTTTTCAAACAGACTTGTGAGATTGATTGGAACCGTCCTTGTAAGCGCGTTTATGACTTTATCCGCGGCCTGAGTCCCTATCCTGGGGCATGGACGACATTGATGGGACCAGATGGCAAGACCGTTGATCTGAAAGTGTTTAAGTCCGTAAAGACTGAGAAGAATGTTGGTATGCGTCCAGGCATGATTGTTGTCTACAAGGGACTACTTTATATCACCACAGCCGACTATCTGTTACAGATCGATGAGCTTCAGCTGGCAGGCAAGAAGCGGATGACGGCCCGCGATTTCTTGAATGGAAATAAAAATTTTGAGAATTATATAATAAAATAGGTAGTGTTTGCGTTTCTATGGTAGAACAACTCATCAAAACGGTTTTGCCTATGAAGCATTTTACTCCCGAATCATTTAAACCCCGCGAGCAGACGCTCGACATTATCCGGCAGTACGCATACACCTACCGCGTAAAGAACAACAACCAGGCCCAGTGCCTGAACTGACAAGGATTATGGCAATAGTATCACCTTCATTGCTCGCTGCCGACTTTCTCCATCTCGACCGCGACATAGACATGATCAACCGCAGTGAGGCTGACTGGCTTCACCTCGATGTGATGGACGGTTCCTTCGTTCCTAATATCTCGTTTGGCTTTCCCGTCCTTGAGGCGGTGGCTAAGGCCTGTAAGAAACCCCTTGACGTTCACTATATGATTGAGCGTCCGGAACGTTATATCCAGCAGACCGCCAAACTTGGTGCGATGATGATGAACGTGCATTACGAGGCCTCTGTCCATCTGCACCGCACGGTCCAGGAGATTCACAACGCAGGTATGAAGGCCGGTGTCACACTTAATCCGTCTACGCCCGTCTCTGTATTGGAAGATATCATTGGTGATGTGGAGATGGTACTGCTGATGAGTGTCAACCCCGGCTTTGGCGGACAGAAGTTCATCGAGAACACTATCGACAAAGTGAAGCGCCTTCGTAGGATGATCGCCGAAAAGGGTTGTCAGACACTTATCGAGGTGGATGGTGGTGTGCAAGGTGAGACGGCTCCACGCTTAGTGGCTGCCGGTGTCGACGTACTTGTCAGTGGCAGCTATGTCTTCAATGCTGCCAGTCCGGAGCAGATCATTCACGATCTCCGTAGTCTGTAAGGCTTACTCCAGCACAAGGTTCACGCCGTGCTGATGCGTCAACTTCCTCAGGTTGATGAGCGCATAGCGCATGCGTCCCAGTGAGGTGTTGATGCTCACTCCCGTGATTTTTGCAATCTCCTTGAACGACAGTTCCTGGTAGTAACGCATAAACACTACCTCGCGCTGTTGTTCCGGCAGTGCTTCCATCAGTTTCTTCACGTCGCGCAGCACCTGGGCATTGGCCATCTCACTCTCGCGACAGCCATCCATGACGGAGTTGCTGTTCAGGTTCGACAGGTCATTGTCCTTCGTGGGCTCCACGATACGGCTGCTCTTCAGGGCACGATAGTAGTCGATGATGACGTTGTGGGCCACACGTGTCAGCCACCAGAAGAACTTGCCCGAGTCTGTATATCTGCCATTCTGCATTTTGGTGATTGCTTTCAGGTAAGTCTCCTGAAACAGGTCATTGGCCAAGTTCTCATCCTTCACTATATAGATGATATAGTTAAAGATCTTGTCCTGACTCCGTGAAAGTAACTCATCGAATGCTCGGTTATTGCCATTGATGTAAGATAATGCCAACTCTTCGTCGGTCATACTTTCAAACGTACTCATATACTTTTTTAATTTTATTCGTAATGAGTAAAATCTGTTTCGATAGGCAATAATCTGTTTAATTGTTAATAATCCGGGGCAAAAGTAGGTATTTTTGTTGAAACAACCAAATATTTTTGCAAAAAAACTTCAAAAACCATGTATTCTTCTTTATTTTTTGCTAACTTTGCACTATTAAAACTACAAAAATATGATTAAATTGTTTGTTCCGGGGCGCTTGTGCCTCTTTGGTGAACATACTGACTGGGCAGGCCACTATCGTACGATGAATGCAGACATCGCTCCTGGTGCTGCCATCGTCACAGGTATCGAACAAGGTATCTATGCCGAGGTGGAACGTTCCAGCATCTTTGAACTTTACAGCAGTGCTCCGGAGATGGCCGATGTGTGGCAGGATTTCTCTTGTCGTATGGATGAGATAGAATTGAAGCGCATCGCTAAGTCAGGTTCGTTCTTCTGCTATTGTGCTGGTGTCGCCTCGTATATGCTGGAATGGTATAAGGTGGGTGGTGTCCGTATCTGCATCACCTCGATGACACTCCCTATGAAGAGCGGTCTCTCCAGTTCTGCTGCCATCTGTGTATTAGTCGCACGCGCGTTCAATTTATTATATAATCTGAATCTGAACACCCTCGGCGAGATGAACATCGCCTATCTGGGTGAACTTCGCACTTCGAGCCGTTGTGGACGTCTGGACCAGGCTTGTGCCTTCGGTGTGAAACCGAACCTTATGACCTTCGATGGCGATGAGATTGAGGTGCGTTCGCTGAATGTGAAGAAACACCTCTATTGGGTCTTTGCCGATCTGTGTGCTGAAAAGGACACCATTAAGATCCTCTCCGACCTGAACAAAGCATATCCCTTCCCCACAACCGATGCCGAGCGTGCAGAGCATGAGGCTCTCGGACAACAGAACCTTGAGATCGTTGATCGTGCTATCCAGTATATGGCTGAGGGCGATGCAGAAGCATTAGGTAAGCTGATGACGGAGGCAGAGGCACTCTTCGATGAGAAGGTGGCACCAATGTCATCGGCACTTTGGGCGCCCAAGCTCCATAGTGTGCTCCAGGACCCCAACATCCAATCACTCGTATGGGGTGGAAAGGGCGTCGGTTCCCATGGCGATGGCTCCATACAGTTCCTTGCCCGCAATGCTGAGGCTCAGCAGCAGTTGATAGCCTATCTCAATGGGCAAGGCATGAAGGCCTATCCTCTCACGTTGAAGCCTGTGCATACCGTGCGTCGTGCCATCATCCCTGTGGCAGGCTTCGGCACTCGTCTTTATCCCGCCACACGGGCCTTGAAGAAAGATTTCTTTCCCATACCTTGTCCTGATGGCATGGTGCGCCCCGTCATCCTCATCCTCCTCGAGGAGTTGGTGAAGAGCGGCATCGAGGAGATCTGTCTGGTGCTGGGTTCAGAAGAGGAGCGTCAGCAATATGCTGACTACTTTGAGCGTCCGCTTTCCGATGAGCACCTCCGCAAACTGAATCCTGAGGCTCAGGAATATGAGAACCATATCCTCGACATCGGCAAACGTCTGCACTATGTCTATCAGCGTGAGAAGCGCGGCTTTGGCCATGCGGTGTATCAAGCGGCACAGTTCGCTCACAACGAGCCCGTGCTTCTCTTGTTGGGTGACACCCTCTACCGCAGCGAGTCCAACAAGCCCTGTGCCCTGCAACTCATCGAGCAATACGAGCATTACAACTCGCTGATGGTCAGTATCCACAGTATCCCGTTGTCAGTGGTGAGCCATTATGGCATCCTTCACGGCGTATGGGAGGATAAGGAACATTCCATCCTCAATGTTGACGTTATGCAGGAGAAGCCGAAGTCCAGTTACGCTGAGGAGTTCCTCGGTGTGCGCAACAAAGATGGTGAGAAAGAGTATTACAGCGTCTTCGGACAATATATCCTTACCCCTGAAGTATTTGCCCAGTTGCATGAGGACATCATGCAGAGAGAAATAGATGGCGACCATGTGAGCGAGATCGAATTGACCTCAGCCCTCGAAGCCGTCCGTCAACGTAGTGGCATGATGGGTATACGACTGAAGGGTCGTATGTATGATATGGGAAATCCCACTGCGCTACGCCGTTGTGTAGAGGAGTACGCTATCTGACGTACTCCTCTGCACGACGCAGCAGATACTGGCCATAGTCGTTCTTTGCCATCGGCTCGGCCAGTTTTTTCAGTTGCTCCTTGGTGATCCAGCCGCGCTTGTAGGCAATCTCCTCCAGACAAGCCACTTTCAGACCCTGACGCTTCTCGATGACTTCGATGAAGGTCGAAGCCTCAGAGAGTGAGTCGTGTGTGCCTGTGTCTAGCCATGCGAAGCCGCGCTGCAGTGTCTGAACCAACAGGTTCTTCTGCTCGAGATATTTCTGGTTCACTGTGGTAATCTCCAACTCTCCACGTGCACTGGGCTTGATGTTCTTGGCGATCTCCACAACACTATTCGGATAGAAGTAGAGTCCTACGACAGCGTAGTTTGACTTCGGTTTGGCGGGTTTCTCCTCGATGCTGAGACAGTTGCCGTCCTTGTCGAACTCTGCCACACCGTAGCGCTCCGGATCGTTCACCCAGTAGCCGAACACAGTAGCGTGACCGTTCTCCTCAGCATTGGCCACGGCCTGCTTCAGCATGCCCGTGAAGCCGCTGCCGTAGAAGATATTGTCGCCTAACACGAGACAAACACTATCTTCACCGATGAACTCCTCACCGATGATGAAGGCCTGAGCCAGACCATCGGGCGAGGGCTGCTCCGCATACTCGAAGCGCACGCCCAAGTCACTTCCATCGCCAAGCAGACGCTTGAAGCCCGGTAGGTCGTAGGGGGTTGAGATAATCAGGATCTCACGGATGCCCGCAAGCATAAGCGTTGAGATCGGATAATAGATCATTGGTTTGTCGAAAATGGGGATCAGCTGCTTGCTGACACCTTTGGTGATGGGGTAGAGACGTGTGCCTGAACCGCCTGCTAATACGATACCTTTCATGTTTTGTTTATTTTACGGTGCAAAGATACGAAAAAAGCCATATATTACATAGAATTTCAAGAAAAAGTTGTATCTTTGCAGGCGATTTTTAATAATTTACGAATAAGTATGGGATTTTGGAATAAAATTTTCGGACGTAAAGACGAGCAAAAAGTGGGAGGCATGGAGGATTTCATGACCCTCATCCGCGTCTATTTCCAGGCAGCCCTTGCTGCCGACCTCGGTATCACCAACCTGGCAGCCCTGCCCGACCTCCGTGTGTTCAAGTCAACACTGAAGGTGCCTACTGTTAATAATAAATTAGGTGTCGGCGAGCGCAGCCGTTGTAAGAACATGCTGAAGTCGATGTATCAGATGGACGATGCTTTCTTCAAGGAGATCGACCAGAGCCTGCACCGTCGTTGTAAGAAGGTACAGGATGCACAGACCTATCTTCTGCAGTTCCAGGGCTTCACACAGGATATCATGATGCTCACCGGCAACCTCATGAAGTTCAAGCTCCGTCTGCCTGGCTTTATGAAGAAGGCACTCTACACGATGACAGAGAAGACCGTCAACGATATCTTCAACAAGAACGACTTCAAGGAGCCCGATGTGCTTAAGACTGTTGTTTCCGTACGTGAATACAACCGCCGTCTCGGCTTCTCTCAGAAGTGGGTCACCGATTTTGTCTATCGTGTCGTCATGCTCGCCAAGAAAGAGCCGAGGAAAAAGAACGAAGATTAAAAAATATTAAAATGTCGTCTTTAAAGCAGACATTTTAATAATTTTGCTTTAACTTTGTACACCAAATAGTTACGTATGAATCCAAGTGAGAAGACTTTGGCAGATTTTCAGACGCGTGTGCGGCAGATGATTCTCCAGTTCCAGCAACTGAAGCAGGAGAACAAGCAGCTTCAGCAGCAGATGCAGGAGCAGTCGCAGACGATCGAAGAACTCAAGGCCAAGGTGGCTCAGGCGGATAATGACTATAACTCATTGAAGATGGCGCGGATGCTTGAGATCACTGACGGCAACATCGACGAGGCTAAGGATCGCCTCGCGAAGATGATACGCCAGGTGAACAAGTGTATCGCCATTCTGAGTGATGAACAGTAAACATGCTATCCGATGGCAGAAGTAAACAACAATGAGAAACTACATATACGGTTGCACGTCTACGACGAAGAAATCGAGGTGACGATCAACCGTGCCGAAGAGGAGTCCTACCGCAGGGCTGCCAAGCTCATCACCAACCGCTATAATGCCTATTCTCAGGCATATAAGGGCAAGAAGGGTGAGCATACCATTGCGCTGATGACGCTCATAGACATCGCGCTATGGTATGAGCGAGAACGCGGTAAGAACGATACGGCGCCCTATGATGGTATTCTTGCTAAGTTGACTTCTGAGATAGAGGAAGCGCTGAAGTGAGAATAACATTATTAACAAGATAGATTTTTTATGGATTTAATTATTGTATTATTGATCGCTGCCGGTGCCCTCGTACTCGGAGGTGTCGGCGGATATCTTATTTTCCGCTTCGTCCTGAAGGGGAAATACAATGAGATGGTCGAGGCCGCCAATAAGGAGGCTGAGGTCATCAAAGAGAAGAAACTGCTGGAGGTCAAGGAGAAGTTCCTCAATAAGAAGAGCGAACTTGAGAAGGAGATCCAGCAGCGCAATCAGCAGGCACAGCAGACTGAGAACAAACTGAAGCAGCGCGAGCTCTCGCTCAATCAGCGTCAGGAGGAACTCAGCCGCAAGAGTGGCGAGCTCAACAGCCAGCAGCAGCGTCTCGACAACGAGAAGCGCCTGCTCTCCGTAAAGGCCGAGGAACTGGAAAAGATGCAGCTCAAGGAGCGTGAGATGCTCGAGGAGGTGTCCGGACTCAGTGCCGAGGAGGCCAAGACCCGCCTTGTAGAGTCAATGAAAGATGAGGCCAAGACCGCTGCCGCCAGCTATATCAATGAGATCATGGACGAGGCAAAGCTCAATGCCGATCAGGAAGCCAAGAAGATTGTCATCAAGACTATCCAGCGTGTGGCCACTGAGACCGCCATCGAGAACTCCGTCAGCGTGTTCCATATCGATAACGATGAGGTGAAAGGTCGCATCATCGGCCGTGAGGGACGTAATATCCGTGCCCTCGAGGCAGCCGCAGGCGTTGAGATTGTCGTCGACGATACCCCCGAGGCCATCGTCATCAGCGGTTTCGATCCCGTACGCCGTGAGGTTTGCCGTCTGGCCCTCCATCAGCTGGTCAGCGACGGCCGTATCCACCCCGCACGCATCGAGGAGGTGGTTGCCAAGGTGAAGAAGCAGCTCGAAAACGAGATTATCGAGACCGGTAAGCGCACCGCTATCGACCTCGGTATCCATGGTCTGCACCCCGAACTCATCCGCATCATCGGTAAGATGAAATACCGTTCTTCTTACGGTCAGAACCTGTTGCAGCACGCCCGTGAAACCGCTAACCTCTGTGCCGTGATGGCAGCCGAACTCGGATTGAACCCGAAGAAAGCCAAGCGCGCAGGACTGTTGCACGACATCGGTAAGGTGCCCGATGAGGAGAGCGAGATGCCCCATGCACTCTATGGAGCGAAGATCGCCGAGCAGTTCAAGGAGAAGTCCGACATCTGCAACGCCATCGGTGCCCACCACGACGAGATGGAGATGCAGACGCTGTTGGCCCCGATCGTACAGGTGTGCGATGCCATCAGTGGTGCCCGTCCCGGCGCCCGACGTGAGATCGTTGAGGCCTATATCAAGCGTCTGAACGACCTTGAGGCCATCGCCATGAGCTATCCCGGTGTCACGAAGACCTACGCTATCCAGGCTGGTCGTGAGTTGCGTGTCATCGTTGGTGCCGACAAGATGAACGATGCCGAGGCCGAGGCCCTCAGCGGTGACATCGCCACAAAGATCCAGAATGAGATGACCTATCCCGGACAGGTGAAGATCACCGTCATCCGCGAGACCCGTTCTGTAGCCTACGCCAAGTAGAGGATTTTTCCGACAACCCAATGATAATAATCCCTCGCCCGAAAGAGCGAGGGATTATTGTTTAGAAGCCTGAGCCCGCAATTATCCATGATGATTGTTAATAGGTTTTAACTAAAGTTTCAAAATTTGTTCCAATATTTGAAACCGCTAGTGCCAGGCATTGGAACCAACAGTGCCAAGCATCTGCACAAGTAGTGCCAGGCATTGGAACCAACAGTGCCAAGCATCTGCACAAGTAGTGCCAAGCATTGGAACCAACGGTGCCAGCCATTGGAACAACTGTTAGGAGATATCGGAACAAAAATGAAGGGAAAGCCAGGTGTAGTGTACTGATTTTGGTTGATTCTATATCAGGAGAAAGAAAAAGCTGGATGCAGTGCAGCATAGGTGCAGGATAAGTGCAGGATGCGGTGCAGGATAAAACGCTGTATCCCCTGTAAACACAGGCGAAGTGCAGGATGGAAGGATATTTTTCTTATAAAAACTCACACGGGGAAGACCCGTGTGAGCTGTTCGTGTATTATCAAGCCTGTGAGCCTCGGCTATTTCTTGTGGTTCTGGTAGTAATCGAGGGCGAGGCGGACGTTCTCGATGACTGCCTCGGAGCTGAAGGTGGCACCGGTGACGGCATCGACTTGCTGGGCTTTGGCATCCTTCACCTTCAATCCGTTCCACTTGTCCTGCAGGGCCTTCTTTACCTTCGCGTAGTACTTGGGCGTCTCTGTAGACTTGAGGAACTCGATCTTCTCTACCTTGTTGTTCTTGATATAGACCTTCAGCGGAGTGGTACCCTGATAGCCTTCTACATTCTTTCCTATTTCTGTGGTGTTGATGACGAACGCACCATCCTCCTTAGTCATCGTCTCGTCTGCGACAAAGCTCGTCAGAGCCAGGGCGAAGAGGAGGAAAGAGATATAAATCTTCTTCATTTTTGTGTCACTTTTTATTTCTAATTCAAATATCTATTTTCGACCACGAATCTTACGAATCTCACGAATCATTAGCTGTGCGCAGCTATTTGTTAGATTCGTTTGATTCGTGTTCGTTTAATCAAGCATCTATTTTTTTTAGAATTTTGGGAATTCGGGTGCGGACTGCGCCTTGACGGCCATGCACTCCATCTCTACGAGCCAACCCGGACGACATACGGGGGCGAGGACGATGATGCAGGGCTTGTCGGGGAACCGCTCCTGGAAGAGGCTGCTCACGAGGTCATAGTCGGCGATGTCGCGGAGATAGACGATCAGCATGGGCACATCATCGAAGGTGCAGTCGGCCTCGGCCAATAGGGCCTCTACATTGTCCCACATGCGACGAGTCTGCTGTGCGATGTCCTTGGCGTACATCACCTCACCCTTGTTGTTGATGCTCGCCGTGCCGGAGATGAACACATGGCGGCGGTCACCGTAGTCAATGCGCGTGCCACGTTCGAAGGACACACCGTAGTCGCTGGTGCGGTTGAGATGGGTGGGGGCGTAGAGGTGTCTTATCTGGTCGCGCGAGATGCCATCGATGGCGTAGTTGTCCATCTGCGTGAGCACGTTGGGATCGCCCTGACGACCACCGATGCCCGTAGAGGCGATGAAGTGGGTGTTGACGGTCAGTCCCTGGGTGAAGAACACCTGGTTGCGGGCTCGGACCACACCACCGTAGTTCAGATCGATATCGTTGACGAAGAGCCATGTGCGGATGCAGTTGGCCTCGAGGGTGCACTGCTCCTGCAGCAGTTGCATGTTGTATTCGTTGAACAGCAGGCGTGTCTGGTATTCTGAGTTGGCGGCCATATTATGGGCGGAACCGTTCCAGAGATGGCGGTACTGACCGTGACGGGCCTCGTAGAGACCGCTCTCGGTGAGACCTGTCTGCACGCCAGTCATGAACCACACCCAAAGGGCAATCTTCGTGCCGTCGAGGGGCGGTTGCTCGATGATGCTCTTGGCGCAATCGGTGACGTCGCTAACCACTACGTCGTCGGCTTGGTTGGCGGCATCGCTGAGGAAATAGCGCTTGAACACAGCCTGCGTACCTGGTAACTCATCAAGCAGTCTGTTATAGGCATTCATCACAGCCTCTAACTGCTGGGCATACGGCAACCTACGCTGGCTGACGTGGATGGTGGCATGGTATTCCTTCACCTCTGTGCCATTGTCGAAGCAAAACACGTCGGCAGTGGCATTGTCGTAGGCAAAGTGAGTTATTTTCTGATTCATTGCTTCTTATATTTTGTTGATATCTACGTATCCGTGCATGACGGCGTAGATGGTAAGGGCCGAGACACTTCGGAACCCTAACTTGTCCATGATGTTCTTTCGGTGGGTGACTACGGTGGCAAGGCCGATATTGAGTTTGTCGGCAATCTCTTTGTTGATATAGCCCTGCACGATGAGCGACATCACCTCTATCTCGCGGTCGGAGAGGATCTTGCGCTGGATGATGTCAGGCATCGGCGGCAGGTTCTCTCCTTTGCCATGGGCTCCCTGCTGGAGTGCTAGGAGCGAGCGTACGAGTTGCTTTTCCGGCACATTGACGCAGAGACAATGGAACTCAGACAACTGCGACATCGTGTCGAGGGAGAGGGTGAGCACGATGGTCTTACGGCGGCGGGCGAGGAAGAACTCCTTATTCTCCAGTACGATGCTCATCGCGGCAAAGTAGTGGAAATAACTCTCCGGCTGAGCCGATTGCAGTTCTGCGAACGAACCAAAGGTGTCGACCGTCATGATAGGCATGACGTTTTGCAGGATCTGTTTCAGACCCATCGAGGCTAATGTGTTTGCATCGATAATCGCTATCTTTGGCCGTTCGGTCATTTGTCCCTTTAATATCCTTTTAACTTCCTTTTAACTTCCTTTTATCTTCTTCCATTCTACGACAAGAATCCGAGCAAAGCACCTGCGGCAACGGCAGAGCCGATGACACCAGCCACGTTCGGACCCATGGCATGCATGAGCAGGAAATTGTGGCGGTCGTACTCCAAACCGAGGTTGTTAGAGATTCGTGCAGCCATCGGCACGGCACTCACACCGGCATTACCGATCAGCGGATTCAGTTTCTTACTCTCCGGCAAGAAGAGGTTCATAATCTTCACAAAGCATACACCTGAGGCGGTGGCAATCATGAAGGCCATGGCACCGAGGGCGAAAATCTTGATGGTGTTGAACGTGAGGAACTCCGAGGCCTGCGTAGAGCAGCCAACGGTGAGACCGAGCAGCATCACTACGATATCGTTCAAGGCAGCACCTGCAGTCTTAGCCAGACGCGTGGTCTTACCACTCTCCTTCAACAGGTTACCGAAGAACAGCATACCCAGCAGGGGCAGACCCGAGGGCACGATGAACGTGGTGAGTAACAAGCCGATGATGGGGAAGAGGATGCGCTCTGTCTGACTGACCTCACGACCGGGCTTCATCTTGATGACACGCTCTTTCTTCGTGGTGAGCAGGCGCATGATGAACGGCTGGATCACAGGCACGAGGGCCATATACGAGTAGGCACACACGGCGATGGCTCCCATGAGGTTCGGTGAGAGTTTCGAGCTGAGGAAGATGGCCGTAGGACCGTCAGCACCACCGATGATGGCGATACCAGCAGCCTGCGAAGGCTCGAAGCCCATCGCCAGTGCCACCATATAAGCTCCGAAGATACCAAACTGGGCTGAGGCGCCGATGAGCATCAACTTCGGATTGGCCAGCAGTGCTGAGAAATCAGTCATCGCACCGATGCCGAGGAAGATGAGCGGCGGATACCATCCCTGTCGCACACCCTGATAGAAGATGTTGAGCACGGAGTTGTCCTCGTAGAGTCCGATCTCCAAGCCAGCGTCAGCGCGGAAGGGGATATTGCCGAGGATGATGCCCAGTCCGATGGGGACGAGCAGCAGCGGCTCGAAGTCTTTCTTGATGGCAAGCCAGATGAAGAAGGCTCCCACAGCAATCATGATGAGGTTCCCGACGGTGGCATTGGCAAAGGCCGTATAGGTCAGGAACTCATGGAAGTTCTGTATGATAAATTGTCCTAAATCCATTCTTTTTTCTTTTTTCTTTTGTTTATAGTTTATTGTTTATTGTTTATAGCTGATCACTTCTATAGGCGAGTCTGTTTCGAATGGCTTGGCCAGGTTATCATCTATAAACTATAAACTTTAAACTCTCAACTTTACCCAATCGTCATCAGCACGGTGCCTTCCATAACTGTCTCACCTTGTTTGACGGTAATGGAGGTGACGGTACCAGAGAACTCTGACTCGATGTTGTTCTGCATCTTCATGGCCTCGAGCACCAGCACGATATCGCCCACGTTCACCTTGTCACCTACGTTCACCTTCAGATCAGTGATGGTGCCAGGCAGCGGTGCCTTCACGGGAGAGCCAGTGCCGGGAGCCATAGGCTTGTCGGCGGCAGGAGCCTTCTCAGGGATGGCAGCAGGACGGGCCACGGGCTTCGGAGCCTCTACGCGCACCTTCTTCAGAGTGCTGGCGGGGTTGATGGGCTGCTTCAGCTCTACATCGAAACGGATACCGTTGACGTTCACCTTGGCTACGTTGCCCTCTACTTCTTCGATCTCTACGTCATAATCGACGCCTTGTACTTTATATTGATACTTGTTCATTTCTCTTAATTCTTAATTCTTAATTCTAAATTCTCACCTGATTTCCGGAGTTGTGGGGATATTTGGTGCGTTGTGTGACGTAGGGATGACAGGGGTGGAGAAGTGCGTCATCTGACTGCCTTCGTCTGACCATCCTGTGCGCTGTGGCTTGATGGTAATGATACCGCTCTCCACATCGTGGACATCGTCCTGATACTGTTTCAGGGCCATGGAGATGACGGCAATATATACTTCCTTGTCAATACCCTTCTTGTTGAAGCCGTCCTGCAGGATATTTCCTGTGGCGTGGGCGATGTCGTGGGTCACCTCCACTGTCTTCGTGATAGGCTTGATGGGCTGGGCATTGACCACCTTCTTCGCAGTCTCAAGGTGACGCATGATCAGTCCGAAGATCCAGAAGAAGAGGAAGAGCAGTGCCAGGCAGAAGAACACGATGCCCATGGCGAGCAGGGTGATGCCGATGCCGTGGGGATCCTCACGCTTCAGATAGGCATCCTTCGTCTCGTCGGTCTTGATGAAGTTCTCGATGCCGGCGGTGACATTCTCAGGTGACTTCACGCTCCACTTGTCACCGTGACGAGCATAGCTCTGGTCTGCAGCCAAGGCAGGGACAGTGACAGAGTCGATGAGCTCTACAGCGTTACCGTTGTAGAATCCAATCCATACTGGCTCCGACATGGGAACCTTCAACGAGAGGTGCAACTTGCCCTGTGTAGGGTTAGAGTTGCAGAAGAATAAGAGATGTTGTCTGGCGCCGATCTGTGTACGAGGGTCACCGCTGGAGATGACGCTCATACGCTTGATGCGTTCAGGCACACTCATGTTGGGATCGAGAACGCTGCGGTCGGTGGTGAAGTACATGCCACGGATATTGTAGGTGGTGAACGAGGTGTTCTCCAACTCTATCCATGCCTCCCGCTGTCCATACTCGTCCTGAATGTTTGCGGTGTTGTTGGTCAGCACCTCGTTGATGCGGATGTTATTGGCCCCTTGGCCGAACACCGCCGCTGAGCTGAACATCAGCACACCGCTGAGCAGAAGTCTGAAATTATTCATTTTTACTATACGTGTATTTTTTTATCTGTGAATTCTCTATAACATCATTAACCGCAGAAGAACAAGATAATGATCTGCGCGGTGAAGATGCGCAGGAACATCGATAACGGATAAACCGTTGAGTAACCCAGTGCCGGAGCCTCCTTCGAGCAGATGCTGTTCGCATAGGCCAATGCGGGAGGATCGGTGTAGGTGCCGGCTATCATACCTGCGATGGTGAAGTAATTGAACTGATAACGGATGCGTGCAATGGGACCGACAATCAGAATCGGGATGATCGTGATGAGGAATCCCGTCAGCACATAGTACAAACCGTCGCCGTCGATCACTGTCTCAAAGAACCCTGCACCAGCCTTGATACCCACCGATGCGAGGAAGAGCACAAGACCAATCTCGCGCAGCATCATATTCGCTGAGGTGGTGGTATAGGTGACCAGGTGGATCTTATAGCCGTAACGGCCTATGAGAATGGCGATGATCAGAGGACCACCAGCCAAACCGAGTTTCACGGGGACGGGCATGCCTGGAATAGCCAACGGGAACGAGCCGAAGATCAGTCCGAGGAAGATGCCTACGAAGATGGTGGCGATGTTTGGCGCGTTCAGACGACGGGTGGAGTTACCCATCTGGTTAGCCACACGGTCAACGGCGTCCTCAGGACCCACAACCATAAGGCAGTCCGGCAGAAGCGAAGAGATCCATGCCGTGACGAGTGACGCGGGTGACGTTGACGCCGTGGACACTCGAGAAGTGCATCGAAGCCAGCGTCTTACCGTTGATCTTCGGATTGGTGACGAGGATGCGCTTACATGCCAACGGCTGGTCTTGCTGCTCGAAGTCAATGTCAAGTTTCGGACCGATGAAGGCCATAATAGCCTCTTGGTCGGCCTCGGCACAGACAATCAGCATCTGGTCGCCTAAGTGGAAGATGGTGTCACGGTTGGGGATACAGAGTTCTCCTTCGTGCACGAGACGAGACACCACGAAGTCGCGGTTCAGGAAGTCGTGCACCTGCAACAGCGTCTTACCCTCAAGGTATTTATTCGTCACCTCCAGGTGCATCTTGTAAGGCTTCTTATTGACGTTGGTCTCTTCAAGGGCCTTCAACTGCTCCTCTTCCTTCTTCAGTTTGACACCGCATATATACCTTATTAATATAATAGCACCGATGATGCCCAATACACCCAATGGATAGGCACAGGCGTAGGCCGAAGCAATTTGTGGGGCACCGCCGTCGGGGAACACCGTGTTCAATGCCTCGTTGGCAGCACCAAGTCCAGGGGTGTTTGTCACAGCACCATAAAGGGCACCTACCATCATGGGCAGGTTGGATACGTTGCTTGTGTCGAAGAAGATGTAGTAGCAGGCAAACATCACGAGGATGTTCAGCAGGATGGCCGTGGTAGCCAGTCCGTTGAGTTTGATGCCTGCGGTGCCGAAACTCTCGAAGAAGCCGGGGCCCACCTGCAGACCAATCATAAACACAAACAGTATCAGTCCGAAATCCTGTGCGAAATTCAGGATTGAGGTGGGGGCGGTAAAGCCGATATGGCCTGCAAGAATACCTGCGAAGAGCACGAAGGTCACGCCCAAGGAGACACCTAACACCTTAATCTTACCCAAGTAGACTCCGATGGCTATGACGATGGCATATAACAAGACAATATGAGCCACCGAGTCGGTGGTTAGGAATAAGTCTTTCAGCCATTGAAAAGATTCCATACTTAATATATTAATTGACTTTTGCAAAAATTCGGTGCAAAGGTACTCAAAAAATGCTCATTTAAAGCATATTTGTGCACATAATTTTGAATATAAATCGATTTTTTATTTCTTTCACAATTCAATTGACTAATTTGGCTAAAAAGTTTGTAACTTTGTAGCCCGTTATGTGGAACTTAAAACATACTTATATAATAAATAAACGTATTATCTATGGCAAACAAAGAAAAACTCTTTACCGAGTTTACTGCGCCGACCACTCAGGAGTGGCTCGACAAAATTGAAGTAGACCTGAAAGGGGCAGACTTCCAGAAACGCTTGGTATGGAGAACAAACGAAGGTTTTAATGTGCAGCCCTTCTATCGCCGTGAAGACCTGGCGAACCTGAAGACACCTGACGCTCTTCCTGGAGAGTTCCCGTTCGTACGTGGTAACAAGAAGGACTCCAATGTGTGGTATGTCCGCCAAAACATTATGGTGGACGATCCTAAGGTAGCCAACGCCAAGGCACTTGATATCCTGAATAAGGGTATTGACTCCTTGGGATTCAAACTCCCTGGTAAACTGGTATCGAAGGAAACGGTAGAGGCTCTGCTCGATGGAATCTACTGCGATTGTATCGAGATCAACTTCGCCACCTGTCAGAAGCATTCGCTCGAACTGGCTCAGATCCTTGTTGAGTTCTTCGCTAAGAAGGGATACGACAAGGAGAAGATTGTTGGTTCTATCGAGTTTGACCCAATGGCTAAGATGGTGATGAAGGGTAAGGATGTGACGCCGATTCTGGAGATCGCACCGAAACTCGTGGAGACTCTGAAGGATTATCCTAACTTCCGTTGCATCGCCGTCAGCAGTGATGCCCTGAACAATGCCGGTGCCTACATCGCCCAGGAACTGGGGTATGCTCTGGCTTGGGGTAATGAGTATCTGCAGCAGTTGACGGATGCTGGCGTCGACGTAGACCTTGCAGCCAAGAGCATCAAGTTCAACATGGGTGTTTCCGAGAACTATTTCATGGAACTGGCTAAGTTCCGTGCCGCCCGTCTGCTTTGGGCTCAGATTGTGAAACAGTACGAGCCGAAGTGCGACTGTGCTTGTAAGATGATCGTCAACGCTACGACATCTACTTATAACCAGACATTGTTCGACAGTTATGTCAATCTGCTCCGCTCACAGACAGAGGCTATGAGTGCAGCCCTTGGTAGTGTTCACTCGATGGTGGTTACTCCATTCGATGCTCCTTATGAGGAGGCTACGGACTTCTCAGAGCGTATCGCCCGCAACCAACAGCTGATCATCAAGGAAGAGAGTCATTTCGACCGTATTGTTGACCCAGGTGCTGGCTCTTATTATATCGAGCACCTGACAGACGCCCTGGCTCAGGAGGCTTGGAAGATCTTCCTGAAGGTGGAAGAGGAGGGTGGTTTCCTCGCTGCTGTCAAGGCAGGTACTGTTCAGGATGATATCAACGCTACCAATGTGAAGCGTCATGGCGATGCCGCCAAGCGTAAGGAGTTCCTGCTGGGTACGAACCAGTTCCCGAACTTCACGGAGAAGAGCGAGGGCAAGAAGGCCGTTTCTGCATGTTGCTGTGGCTCAGCAACAGACGCAACCTGCGAGCCAGCCTTCAAGGCTATCGAGAGCACTCGCCTTGCTGCCGATTTCGAGGATCTGCGCATCCACACCGAGGAAACCAAGGTGCCTACAGCCTTCATGCTGACCATCGGTAACCTCGCCATGCGTCAGGCCCGTGCACAGTTCTCTTGCAACTTCCTCGCTTGCGCTGGTTATAAGGTCATCGATAACCTCGGCTTCAAGACCGTTGAGGAAGGTGTCGATGCTGCTTTGGAGGCAAAGGCCGACATCGTGGTCATCTGCTCTTCAGACGATGAGTATGCTGACTATGCCATCCCCGCCTTCAAGTATTTGAATGGTCGTGCGATGTTCGTTGTGGCTGGTGCTCCTGCTTGCATGGAGGATCTGAAGGCTGCCGGCATCGAGAACTTCGTTCACGTGAAGTGCAACGTGCTTGAGACTTTGAAAGAATATAATCAGAAACTTGGTATTTAAAGAATAGGAGACTTGAATTATGCGTAAACAATTTAAAGATATT
>Ga0310786_10002690_pt1 | contig 26716 bp, 19 predicted proteins | sample AusTroGonzalo_MG_FD_203881 | JGI IMG/M metagenome (GOLD analysis project Ga0310786, IMG submission 203881) | Bovine rumen microbial communities from tropical cattle in Woodstock, Queensland, Australia - Gonzalo_03 (v2) (version 2) | ecosystem: Host-associated > Mammals > Digestive system >...
GGATCGGGTTCGCTTCCTCGGGGTCTGCGGAAGTGATGCGCAGTTGCTCACCGGCAACCGTTACCAGTGTGCGGGACGTATCTCCGCTGCCACCAATGGTAAATGATTCGTACAAGAGGCTGTATTGAGCGTCCGCCACGAACGCCGCCAGCATCGCAGCCACGAAAAGGGTAAGGGTTCTTTTAATCATAAAAGTTTAATTCAACGTTTTAAAAGGCAAAAATACAAAAAATCCCTATATATCCTTCCTTTCAGTTTGCCCCTCTTTCCCTTTCCTGATTTCTAATTTCTCTTAACCTTGACCACGGATGCCATAATATGACATCCCTATCCCTTTTTCCCTCTTCCCTCGACCCTCTTCCCTATTGCCTACACTCCTCAACACAATTTTCCAGATTGCATCTTTTTTATTGCCGGTGAGACACTTTTTTTTGTACCTTTGCCACCGCCTGAGAAAAGGTGTAAATTTATTTATTTTATTGATTAACAGTTAGATATAAAAGCTGTGAGTATGAAAAAGAGAATCGGATTTTGTTTGGTGTATCGTGACATGTGGCAGTCGTCAGGAAAGTATCAACCGCGCGTGGACCAGCTGACGGAAATTGCTCCCGTGATTGTGAAAATGGGATGTTTCGACCGTGTGGAGACCAACGGTGGTGCCTTCGAGCAGGTGAACCTGATGTACGGCGAAAATCCTAACCGTGCGGTGCGCGAGTGGACGAAGCCGTTGCGCGCTGCCGGCATTCAATGCCAGATGCTGGAACGCGCCCTCAACGGTCTGCGCATGTATCCCGTGCCAGCCGATGTGCGCCGACTGATGTTCAAGGTCAAGAAAGCGCAAGGCGTGGATGTGGTGCGCTCCTTCTGTGGTCTTAACGACTATCGCAATTTGGAACTCTCCATCAAATATGCCAACGAGTTCGGACTTGTTTCCCAGGCAGCCCTCAGCATTTCGCACTCGCCCGTACATACGCTCGAACACTACCTTTCCGTGGTCGATAAGTACGTGGAATACGGCGCGAAAGAGATTGGCTTGAAGGATATGGCCGGTATCGGTCGCCCGGCAGATCTCGGCAAGTTGGTGAAAGCTATTAAAGAAAAATATCCGCACTTGGTGATTCAGTATCACGGACATACGGGTCCTGGTCTTTCTATGGCCTCCGTTTTGGAAGTCTGCCGCAATGGTGCCGACATCATTGATGTGGCGATGGAACCGCTCTCCTGGGGTATGGTTCACCCCGACGTGATCGCCGTGCAGGCCATGCTTCGCAACGACGGCTTCGAGGTCGCCGACATCGACATGAACGCCTACATGGAGGCTCGTTCGCTCACTCAAAAGTTCATGGACGACTTCTTGGGCTACTTCATCGAGCCGAAGAACAAGATTTCCACGTCGTTGTTGCTCGGATGCGGTCTGCCTGGTGGCATGATGGGCTCCATGATGGCTGACTTGAAAGGTATCCACAGCTATTTGAACAGAACTTTGGAGAAAAAGGGCGAGCCGACCCTTACCGAAGATGAATTGTTAGTCAAGCTGTTCGACGAGGTGGCTGCCGTATGGCCGATGGTGGGAACTCCTGGTTTGGTGACCCCGTTCAGCCAGTATGTCAAGAACATTGCACTGATGAACGTGCGCGCCGAGGTGGAGGGCAAACCACGCTTCACCTATATGGAACAAAATCAATGGGATATGATTTTGGGCAAGTGTGGTCGTCTGCCTGGACCTTTGGCTCCCGAAATCATCGAATTGGCCAAGGAAAAAGGTTTCGAATTCTTCGACGGTGTGCCACAAGACAACTATCCCGATGAACTGCCCAAGTATCGCAAGATGATGGAAGAAAAGGGCTGGGATGTCGGTCCCGACGAAGAAGAGCTGTTCGAACTGGCTATGCACGAGCGCCAATACGTGGATTACAAAGAGGGTAGGGCAAAGCAAAACTTTAACCGCGAGTTGGAGGATGCTATGGCCAAACGTCAAAACGGCGGTGCTGCTCCCGTGCAAAAGGATCGTCAGCAACTGGTCTTGGAGCGTGTGCAGAAGATGCATCCCGATGCCAAACAGATTGTCGCACCCGTCTCAGGACAAATGTTGTGGGAAGTGGCTGTGGATGGCGAAAAATCAATGGCAAAACCGCTCGGAACAAACTTCAAAGAAGGCGATACCGTGTGCTTCATCAGCACTTACTACGGTATGGAACCGGTGCTTTCCCTCTTCGATGGCAAACTCCTCGAAGTGGTGGCCGAGCAAGGAAACAAGGTTAACAAAGGCGACATCATTGCATTCGTCAAATAATGACGACGCGTCACGTCTAGATAAAAAAAAGGCGGTCTCAAGATTGGGACCGCCTTTTTTATGGTTCAATATTCGTGATTATTCGTGTGCCAAAGCTTCCAAACTGTCGGCAATTGCCATGAGGGAGTCGTTGGCTCGGGCGATGCTGTCCATGTTGTTCCAGATGCGGAAACTCTCCTCGTTGCGGTAGAACGCCACCATCGGTTTCTGTTCGAAGGTCATGATGTGGAAAGCCGTGTCGGGAGGCCAGACCTCGTGGCGTAACTGAGTGGAAGGCACTTGGTTACAATAGGCCACGTAGTAGTCCCACGTAGTGTCGGAACGGTCATAATCCTTGAAAATCAGTTGGTACGAAGGATCGTCTTGGTAGAACAGTGCGCAGGCAGCGTTGCCGTTCGTGGCAATGACCACAGGGCGCGTATAGTAGTGCTGCCCGATATCGCGGTGCAAAACGTAATCCTTAATCCAGTCGTTGGCCTCTTTGTTGGCTTCAAAGTTGCTGTCCAAAGCGTATTTCGCGTATGCATTGTGTATGCCGCCAGATACTTCGTTGAAATACAGAGAGATATACGGACTGTTGAACAAAATATGGCGGATGGGCATCACCGACAATAAGAACAGCAAACCGAGAATCACGGGGTTGGTGTATCGGTCGTTGATTTGCCGTAAGGTGCATTCCAAACCACTCACGGCAATCAGCATGAATAGCGGGTAAATGCAGTATAAAATCGCCCAAAGTGTATCCGGATTCATGTAATGCGTCTTCACTTTATGGATGCAAAACATAAATGTATAGAGGAAGATGAAAATGGAAAAGGGCTTCAGGGATTTGATAGCGTTTTTGAAGAATACGAAGAAAAGCAGGAAGCAGATGAGAACCACAGTCGGTGTGGTAACATACAGGTATTTAGAGAGATAACGTGTCGGGAAATTGTCGGGTCCGATGAGTTGACCTTCGAAAAGTTGGTTTTGATCAAGCGGGATGTTCGTCACTAAGGTGGCGAAAGCGTCGCGCGGCCATATAAACGACGTCTCTAAGTAGAAGGTGCTGGCCGTGTGGATGACAAACACGGTGATAAACATGCCCACAATCACGAGAGAAGTCCAGCCCAGCGCCACAAGATATTCGCGGGTGAAAATCTTCTTGATGGGATTGTAGAGGAAGAAATTCAGCAAGGTGAAGATTGTAAAGAAGTGCAGCAGCGATGAACCAGCGTTATAAATCGACAGGGCAAGCAGAATGCCAATAGCGATGCGAATCAGTCGTGAGATGCGGATAACTGGCAGCTCTCGACTGAAGTAGTACATCTGCATAATACTGAAGATGAAGAAGAAAGCGAAGGTGACATCTACAATATTACTCAGCGAATAGCCGAAAAATCGTGGGGAGATGATTAGGAAAAAGGCCGTGAAGAAGGCGGCGCGCCAGTTAAAAGCTCTAAGCGAAAGTAACGATAGGTAAGCCACCAGCAACCATCCGAAAATAGCACTTAATATGTGACGAATAGAATATATGTCTTCGATATTAAATGTTTTAGAGAAGGCATAGATAATCAAATCGATGGTTTGAGCTTGCGTGTGCGCGTAGGGGTGTGCCTTATATGCGTCAGGATCGTTGATATGATGGAAATGGTTGTATATCAGTTCAGAATACTCATTTTGAGCCACTTCGCGGTCAGAAATGCCAATTTGACGGCTCAAAATAAGCATGCCTACTAAAGAAGCAACCATGAGGAACATCAAAAGATATTTGTAAATGTCATCACTGGTCTTCAATGCTAGAGAAAACGGACCTTTCTCAATTTGATACTTGATTTTGGTCTTGTTTGTCTTAGAAAAGCGAATTTCCCAAATGTTTTCATCAAAAAGATTGTCGTAATACAGAAATTTATCGACACCATTTTTGATGCGGATAAACACTCTCTCCCAAAAATTTGTCGTTTCCTGCTTCATTTCGAAAGGGCTTCAAAAGTGGTAAGAAGATGTTGCAGGTAGAGCAGCGCCTGAGGGCCTTCATTGAAGATCAAGTCGATGACGGAGAGGTTGGGCAGGAATCCAAATTTATCTTCAAACACTTGATAATAAGGCGTTTTAAGACGGAAGGGATAATCCTCTTTTTTGGATAATTTCGGGTGAATGAGCAACCGCAAATCCTCAGGTTCGTAAGGCGTAAAAGTCTCTGAGGAAGAAACGGTTTTGCCAGTTCTCAACAACTTTAACAGCGTGTTGATAATCTGCAAGTTAAAGTCGTAAAGGAATTCGAAACGCTGTTCATAGAACGGTTTCAGAGCATCTTTATAATATAAGTAGTACGGAGTGTTGTTGTAGGAGGACTCGATAGTGCGCCAGTGCACCCGCTGCCAGGGTGTTGCGTAGTCGATATGCACCTCTTTCACGATCCCCATTCTACCGTCATGAACGGTAGGAATGATGAGATTCATCGCTCCGTTACCGTTCATGATGGTCGTCCTATTGCGGTAGGACTGTTTCTGGTATCGTTCTTCTCGCTCGATGCAAGCGCCTTCAGCCAAAAGGAAGGCGAAATATTCGACCGGCGGGAGGTATGCTGTGGAAAGCAGCGGATTTTTCACCGTTATTTGGATATAATCAGTTTGGATTTGTAGGTGCGATCTGCCCCAATAAGTTCAATGAAATACATGCCGTTGTCCAAGTTGCTGACATTCATGTTGAAAGAGGAATCGGTGATTACATTTTGAGTCATCACCAATTGTCCCATCACATTGTAAATGTTGCAGATAGCGTTTTCATTCATGAAGTCGCCTTGGATGGTAATCATGCCGTCACGGGTCGGGTTGGGAGCCACGCTGAAGGTGTTGTATCGCGTATGTTCTTGCACGCCCGTGATGACTTGTCCGCTGTAGGTCATACCTTGTAGGACAGTTGTGCCGGTGTTATCCGGGTCAAGCCAAGGTTGCAGTTTGCGATCATTCGCAGTGGCATTATTGTTCAGCCAGTGATTAGAAAATTTACCATAGAGGTCTGACTGGTCAGTAGCATTGCAGAAGCTATAACCACCTGTCAGAGTGCCGATAATCAGCGAGCTGTTGTTGAACAATGGGGATCCGGATGAACCTTGCTCCGTAACACCCTTGTTGGGGTTTGTCATCCATTTCACGGCAAAAAATCGGTTGCTGTAGCCACTAGCGTTGTAAATGCTTTGCACGAGACTGATTTTTTTCCAGTCGCCGCCAGGGTGGTGAATACAGGAACCAGCGGAGGATGAACCAGAACGATCCCATCCAGCAAAGAAAATACTGTCACGGTAAGTTTGATGGATGTTTCCCGTAATACGAAGAAGCAGGAAATCGGAAGAGGATGTGAGGTCGTTGGGGGTGTTGGAGCGAGCCACGATAGTGCCGCCATTGGCATAACGTGTAGTGCTACTTGAAGATCCGCCGCATTCATCCACTTGATAATTGAAATAGAATTTATAAGTCTGATCATTAGCAGCTACACAGTGGTCGGCAGACAAGACATAAGGCGTTTTGTCCATTCTCACGTTGTTAATCATGGCACCTGAACACATGTACGTACCCCATTGTCCTGAAGCATAGGCGGTCATTTCCAAGCAAACAACAGAGTTTATGGGATAGTGCCAAGGCTGACCTTCTGGGCAGACCACGTCAGGATGGCAAGTCCCTTGAGCATTACCGTGAGGACCCTTCTCTTCGGAGCGTGTATGCAGGAAGTCTTTGTAAATATGCATCACAGCCGCGATGTTAAAATGACCGTGGAAAGAAACGTTGGCGGGTTCGTAATATTCCACCACCAGTTTATCGCCAATGATGTTGTCGCTCTCAAAACGACCCACGGATTGCACGTCCTTGTTGGTATATGGTCCGAAAACCTGATCTTGGTCAGGACTGTAGATGTATAATTCGGCTTCTTCAGGAATGTTGAAGTCTTCAAATACGAGATACGTCATGTAAGCGCCTTCGGTGTTGAACTGGTTGCGCCAAAGTTTGCCACCATCGGAAGTAATCTCGGTGCTACTAGTGTTGTTCATGTTGGCATTGACATCGAAACCTACGCCAATACGATAAAGGTCAGTCTTGCTGGAATGTGCTGCATCCTCCTTGAGGAGCTCTGGTATGTTCAATTGAGGCATATCTACCTGATTCACAACCATTGAGATATTCTCGTGTCTGAAAGAATAAGGCAGTTTAACCTGTTCTTCTTGTGCCATTGACAACATTGCCGACAGGCAAAAAATGCATAATAATGTTAGGTGTTTCTTCATATTAAAAAACGTTTATTTTTGAGGCTGCAAAAGTATAAAAAAAATCGTATTTTTGCAACCGTTTTAAAATGCAAATATGACAGTAAAAAGAAAAGTGAAATTTGAGGGTGTCCCATACGAGGGAAACCTTGAGGAATTGATCATACAAGCTCTGCTGGAGAAGCAGGGAGTGGATATTCATTGCGTGAATTTGAAGAAAATCAACCATTCTTATTTTGACTATTTCATAGTGTGCACAGGCACTTCCAAGCCGCATGTGGAAACCCTTTGCGACTTCGTGCAAGAGCAGACGCAGCGTGTGGCCGGCGTGAAACCGTTGCATGTGGAGGGCTTGGAGAATAAAGAGTGGGTCCTTCTCGACTATTTCAACATCTTGGTCCACATTTTCCAACCCGAAGCCCGTGAATACTATCAGCTCGAATCCCTCTGGGGCGATGCTGAGGTGCAGAAGTTTTAGGGGTCGAGGGTCAAGGGTCAAGGGTCAAGGGTCAAGGCAATAGGGAGTAGGGAATAGTCAATAGTCAATAGTCAAAGTCAATAGTCAATAATGCCAGACAATAACAATAATAACAAGAAAAAGGGTAATATGCCGGATTTTCTCGGCGGTATGAATGGAAAAGGTGATGGTAAACGTAAGTTTAATTGGTCGTTTATCTATATCGCCGTAACTTTAGTGCTTATCGGAATCTATTTTTTCTCCTCCAATGAAGCCATTCGCGAAGTGAACGATATGGAGTTCCTGCAAATGGTTAAAAATCAGGATATTGAACATGTCGAATATGTGAAGAAGAACTCACATGTTAATATCTTCGTGAAGAAGAGTGCTTTGGAGCAAGATTCCAAGTATGAGGAGGTGAAGAATAATGTTAACGGTCCGCAGTACTACTTGGTAGTCACGGATTTACAGGTTTACAACGAAGACTTGAAGGATGCCAAGGCGAAGTTCGTTCAGGAACGTGTAGCGCAGGATAGCACCTTGGTGGCCAATGAGATAGCTAAAGAGTACGATTTCCCGATGAAGCAAGACAATTCGCAGAGTTGGGGATTCGAGATTGTCTTTTGGCTGTTGCCGATTCTTTTGATTTTCTTACTATACTTCTTCTCGATACGCTCCATGCGTGGCGGTGGCGGCGGCATTGGCGGTGCCAGCAGCATCTTCAATATCGGCAAGTCCCGCGCTCAAGAGTTTGATGAGAAGAGTGGTCAGCTAGTGACTTTCAAGGATGTTGCCGGCTTGGAAGGTGCGAAGTTCGAGATTGAGGAGGTTGTTGATTTCCTCAAGAATCCGCAGAAATATACCGTTTTAGGCGGTAAGATTCCCAAAGGCGTGTTGCTGGTAGGCCCTCCGGGCACGGGTAAAACCTTGTTAGCCAAGGCTGTGGCTGGCGAGGCGAAAGTGCCTTTCTTCTCCCTGTCTGGTTCTGACTTCGTGGAGATGTTCGTGGGCGTGGGCGCTTCCCGCGTGCGTGACCTTTTCCGCACCGCCAAGGAGAAAGCCCCCTGTATCATTTTTATCGATGAGATAGATGCTATCGGTCGCGCCCGTGGCAAAGGCATGATGTCAAATGCCAATGACGAACGCGAAAGTACACTGAACCAGTTGCTTACGGAGATGGACGGCTTCGGTACCAACGCCGGTGTCATCATTATGGCAGCCACTAACCGTGCCGACATCCTCGACCGCGCTTTGCTGCGTGCAGGACGTTTCGACCGTCAAATCCAGGTGGAATTGCCGAATCTGAACGAGCGTCGTGGTATTTTCGGTGTGCATGTGCGCAACCTCAAACTCGGTCCCGATGTGGATTTGGAATTCTTTGCGAAACAAACTCCTGGTTTCTCCGGTGCTGATATTGCCAATGTTTGTAACGAAGCTGCTTTGATTGCCGCTCGTCAGAATAAAAAAGCCATCGAAAAAGAGGACTTTTTGGCCGCTGTCGATCGTATTATCGGCGGTTTGGAACGTCGTGGCAGCGTGATTTCTCCTGAGGAGAAGAAAACCATCGCATATCACGAGTCTGGACACGCATGCGTGAGTTGGATGTTGCGTTACGCCTCCCCGCTTGTGAAGGTCACGATTGTGCCTCGCGGTAAGGCTTTAGGTGCGGCTTGGTACCTGCCGGAAGAACGTCAACTGACTACCTACGATCAACTTTTGGACGAGATGACCGCCACTTTGGGTGGTCGTGCCGCGGAAGAGGTCTTCTTCGGCAAAATCTCCACGGGCGCGCTCAACGACCTCGAACGCGTGAGCAAGCAGGCTTACGCCATGATCGTCTATTACGGTCTTGACGAAAAGATAGGCAATGTAAGTTATTATGATTCAACGGGTCAACAGGAATACAGCATGACCAAACCTTACAGTGAGAAGACGGCGCAGGAAATCGACGAACGTGTACATCTTCTTATAGAGAAGGCCTATGCCCGCGCTAAGCAGATTCTGGCCGAAAACTACGACAAGGTGGAACAGCTGGCCAAGATACTGCTTGAACGCGAGGTGATTTTCACGGAGGATGTTCAAATCATTCTCGGCGAGCGTCCTTTCCCGAAAGAACCTGAAATTGCGGAAGTTGTTTCCGAACAACCGCAACCCGAAGATACATCTATTTCCACCAATAAAGAAGCAGATGAACCAGTTAGAGAATAATTTAATCACAGATAAGGAATATATTCGCGGTGTCATTCGCAAGAGCACCGTTTCTCACGACCATATTGACGAGAGTTTTCCATCAACCGACCTTTTCGTCCCGATGGACAATGTGCAAGTGGAGTTCTGGCAGAAATTCCAAGCCAACGGTGGCAAGATTTTGCGCTGCCACAACCGCCAGGACCGTATCAAATACCTCCAGATGCTCGCGCAGGATCAGCAATATAACGTCGTGCTGAACACCCATAACAACCTCTGCACCGATTTAGAGCAGGCGCAAATCAACTACATCAATTCCATATCGTTGAATATGCCGATTGATGCGGTGGTGGCGATGTCCGTGTTTCTGGTAGCGCGTACCGGCAGCATCGGTTTCACGCAGCCGTTTTCACGCTTCGTATCTATGCGCAACCTCGCTTTGGACGTGATTGTGATTTCCCGTATGAAGGACATTGTTCCTGACATGGAGACGGCTTTGGCCCGTAATCACAAATACACGCAAGGCGCTGGTATGGAATTTATCGCTCCAGAACCTCTGGTCAAAGAGAATGGCAAAGAGGTGCGCACACCGCAAAAACCTCGTTACATTTTATTATTACAAGATGACCCTCAACCCCAAAACGCGTAATCTGTTTGTCAGGACGGCATCGGGCATTGTCTATGTGGCCCTGATGGTCGCGGCGGTTTTCACCCCGTGGGTGGCCGTGCCGTTAATGCTTTTTTTCGCCTTTGTAGGGTTATATGAGTTTTACAAGTTGTGCAACGATCCTTCGCTGCGTACACATCTTGGATTTTGGATTGTTGCTGACGGGTGTTTGATTGAATGTCTCCTGAATATGGAAATACTCAACATGGATGGTGTATCTTCCATACCTTGGACATTTATGGCATGCATCGCTGGATTTTGCATTTTTTTGCCAGAATTGATTGGTAAAAATGAACAGGCAATGAGTCATGTGGGGCTCGGTTTCTTGAGTCAAATCTGGATTGTGATTCCGCTTTGTGTGCTCTTTTTCTTATGGATTCCACAACAACCGGCTTTGGTGTTGGCTTTCTTGATTCTGATATGGATGTCCGACACCGCTGCATACGTCTTCGGCTCCCTCTTTGGCAAGCATAAATTGGCACCCAACATCTCTCCTGGCAAAACATGGGAGGGCTTCCTTTGTAGCTGTGTGTTCACAGTCGGTCTTGCCATAGGCCTTTCGTATATCCCATTTTTTGAGCAGGCAGGAATGCCGTTATGGGGATGGATTGTGTTTGCCCTCATTATCCAAGTCTTCGGCTTGATGGGCGACCTCACTGAGTCCCTTTTCAAACGTAAAGCGGGTGTAAAGGACAGTGGTAATATCATACCAGGTCACGGCGGTGTCCTCGACCGCGTGGATTCGATTCTTTTTGCCACGATTCCGGCGTATTTGTTTGCTTTGAGTTTTTAGCTTTTGTCTGTTTACTTTGAACTTTTAGCTTTGAGCTGTTAGCCTTTTTGGGGCTGTATGCTGTTAGGCAAAAGGGAATAGGGAGTAGGGAAAAGGGAGTAGGGAAAAGGCAATAGGAAAAATAGTAGAGACGCGATTAATCGCGTCTCTACAGTCGATATTAATAGCAATACCAATAATCAATAGACAACATAGCCAAATAGCCAAATAGCCAATAGCAAACAGCAAACGGCCAATAGCCAACGGCTAACAGCCAACCGCTTACTGCGGGCGTTTGATTTTGATGCCGCGTACGGACCAACGGCTGCCTTCCACAACAGCATTTCTATGGTAGCGCAATGCGATGCGGAATTTCTTGTTGCCGATGTTGCTCAATGACAGTGCGTTACTTAGCGCAAAATCAATCGGATAGTTGTTCAGATTGGGTGAGAAGGCGGTCCAATCGCTTTCGTTGAATGCTCCTCCAGTGTAAGTGGTGGAATAATAGACCTGATAATAGGTGGCAGGGCTGCCGCCCACGTTGATTTTGTGGTCCAGGAAGAGCTCTGCACTGCTCACATCGCCAAGATCCAATTCAGGTGAAATCAACCAGTCGTCACATCCTGTGGAAGAATTGTCGTTGAAGTGAACCATGAAATTGTCTCCACTGAAAGAATTGTAAATCCATGACTGATTGTCAGGATATTGCGACCACCCACCAGAGGTGAAACTGTTCTCGTCGAAGGTGAGGTCAGCCAACAACTCATCTTGTTGAGCGGAAGCCATCTGGATGTCGTCCTTGGTGCGCAAAGTGAGTTGATAATCTTTGTTATAGATGCCGAGAATGCCGTAGAGACAATACTCTTTGCTGGCGTCGATGAGGGTGTTGCGGAAATAGGCGTAGTTGCTGGTGCGAACCACAATGCTTACGCCGTTGACAGTGATGGTGCGGTCTGTAGAGAAATCGTTGTCAGCGAGCGGAAGTCCGTTGTCAGCAGCAGCGAATCTGCAGCCATTGATTCTCACAAGGCAGTTCACGTTTTCCGATATGAGCTCACTGTTGCCAGTGACTTCGATGGGACGAGCCACGAGGGGATTGTTTAAGTCGGGAAGCCCGTCCTTGCTGATGTAACGGGATATGGCGGTGGGGTGGATGCGTCCCACAGAACCATTATATTTCCAACCAATTTGGTATTTGTTATGGTAATCGCCCACGATCAAACCTGCACAATTCAGGTAAATAGTCTGTCCAACGGGAAAGTCGTTGTAGAGGCTCGAACGGTCGATGGAAATTTCTATGCCACCGGTCTCATCCTGGATAGTGATATATTTGTAACAGTTTCCGCCTTCATCGGAACTGACCACCACGGCCTTCACGATGAATTGCTCGTCGAAGCGGCAGATGGAGTCTTGTGTGCCGGTGCCCAACGACGGGTGCATGTCCTTGATGTCCGCAATGGTCTTGTTCGCGGCAGGACCAGTATAGACGGGTGCTACAAATTCGGGCTTCTCCCAGCGGTTGCAGCCTGTGAGTACGCCGAGGATGAGGATGATTGCTAATATGGTTTGTTTGATGTTCATCTTGATTTGGTTTAGAGTTTGGTTTGTAGGGTTTAAGGTTTAAGGTTTAGAAGGTTAAGAGGTTATGGGGTTGGTGGCTTTTAACCTCCTAACCATTATTTCGCTAATGCTTCGATTTTAATATTCGACAAATACCAGGAGGATGAGTTGCCGGTCATGCGGAAGAGCATTCGGAAGCCTGGGACACGTGCCTCTTCGGGAAGGTTGAAGAGTTCGTCCACGGATGAGGACTCTCCGTTGTTGGCGTGGAGCGGCAGTTGATGCCATTCTGTGGTGTTCACGTCGCCGGTGTAGTTTGTCGTATAGAAGACCTTCAGCTCGTTGCTATTAAAGCCTTGAGGTGCGCGGTGCGTGAAGCTCAGAACAGGACTTGCTGCATTACTCAAGTTAATGGCGGGAGAAATCAGCCAGTTGTCCTGACCCACTACAGGATTGTTGTAGAATCCGTTGAAAGAGGAGGTGTTCATGGTCGCCCAAGAACCACCGTTACCAGTCTGGAACCATCCTTCATTGAAGGCATTGTCGTAGTTAACGCTGAAAATGGTCTGATAGCTTTGCGGTAATGTGAATCCTTCCAGATTGTGCGTACCATTGATGACGATTTGCACCGTGCTGTTGAATCGGGTGAGGATACCGGTGATATTACCAGTCCCTTCAGGCAGTATCTCGCTGGCGAAGGTGGCATAGTTGCTGGTTCTCAGTACGATGGTGGTACCGTCAGCCATTTTGATGTCACGGCTGGTGGCAGCGTTGGCTTCAGAGAAATTGGCAACACCTCCTTCTACAAATGTGGCACCTTCCAATCTGACAAGTCGGTTGAAGTTAGTTTCAGGAATGTCATTGGCATTCGGAATGGTCTTCATGACAATGGGATTTCTTCTTGGCACAGGAGCACCGTCAGGGAAGATGTAAAGGTAAGTCTTGAAAGAGGGGATGGGCTGCATTTGGCCGTTAGCCCACATTCCCAATTGTGGCAACTTCCGATAATCGCCTATCACTAGACCGTCGCACTTCACATAGACGCGTTGTCCGATTTTGTATTTGTTATATAGAGCGGTGCTGTTGATTTTAATCTGTATAGCACCCGTTTCGTCTTCAATATTAATGTATTTGTAGTTGTTGCCCCACTCGTCAGAGGTAGTCACTACGCCAGTGATGACGATGTTGGAACCAACCGGTATGGAATCGTAGGAGTCTGCAGTACCAATCTCATGCATGGCGAGCAGCTCGGCGATGGTGGTGTTGGATTCGCCCACAAACGAAGGCATTGGCGCCACGTCTTGTTCCAAATCGCAGCCCTGCATGAGCACGGCAGCGAAGATGGCGATGATAATAAAGTGGTTATATTTCATTTCTTTTCTTTTTTTCTGAGAATTTATTTGTTGTTGTTTCGTAGGGACGAATAATTATTCGACCATGCATGTACGGTTGTTACATCGTGAAGTTGATACCTATATAGAATGTGGTGCCGAAAGCGTAGTAGTATTTGTTAGCGTATTTGTTAACATTGTAGTCGGTGTAGTCGAAGCGGTATTGTTCCCAAGCGGAGGTTACCAAATTCTTGTTGTTCAGCAGGTTGGTGACGCTGGCGTTGAAACCGATGTTGTATTTGTGATTGATACGCCAAGATTTGCTCAAGGAGACATCCACCGTAAACTGCGGTTTCAATCGGGTTTGATCGGCGACTTGATGGTAGAGCTCGGAATTTGCGTCCAAAGAACCGCGGGCCGTGGAGGTGCGGCGCTCAGGATTCATGTCGCAGTAAATCTTGTCGAAGTAGTTGACATTCAAGTTGAACCACCAGAAATTGTAGTTGAATTTCAGACCGGCGGTGGCTGCCACTTGCGGCGTACCAGCGATATGGTAATTCTTCCAATAGACCACGCGGTCCATCTGACCGTCGAAGTCAACACCATTCTCTGCGTTCATTGACACGTGCGCACGGTCGGTGTAGCGATAGTCGCCCCAAGTTCCGGCCAGAATCAAGGCGAACATACTGCCCAATTTGATTTCCGCGCCGGCCTCTATGCCGATATAGCGTTGGTCAATGCCCGAAATAGCGTAGTTGACCATGCTGGAGAAATCGTCGTGATAGAAGCTGATCAGACGCGAAGCATCGTTGATTTTCGTAGCGAAAGCCGTAATACGCATCTTGACAATGGGATAGTTCAAGATGTAGGAGAAATCGCCGGCGAATATCTTTTCGTTGGTCAGACCGTCCACGTATTTGTTATTGGTACGCGGGGAGAGGAAAGAGTTGAGAATGTTAGGAGATTTAGTTTCGCCCAAAACGTTTAACACTAAGTAGTTACGTCCATTGATTTTATAGGTGACACCAGCTCTTGCTCCATTATCCACGTAAGTTCTCACCTCCGATCTGCCAAGGGATTCGTCTGGGAAACGACCGTTTTGCATCTTTCCCACTCGGCACAGTTGCGAGCCACCAATTTGCATTCCAAAGTAGAAATCCCAGTGGTTGTACGTGGCTTTAATCAATCCCCAGGTCTTCAACTTCAACACTTGGTAATCGTAGTTATAACCAAAAATGTCGCCTTCATGAAGAGAGTCTCCTTTGTGTAGGAGGTCGTTGTATTGTACTTCCTGGTCCTCAGGAAAATCACCTTCCGAGTATTTGTCCACGTCGAGCCAGAAGCTACCGCCCAACAGGTCATCAATAGTCTTGTAGTTGTGCTGGTTTACCCCGCTAATATTCGCACCGGCATAGAGTTTCCAATGTTCGTTGATAGACCAGTGGAGATTAGTGCTGGCACCAACTTGAACATGTTCTGTCCTACGATTCTCGATAATGTATTGGGCGCGTTTACCCTGCTCGGCAGCTAATTGGTTGACCTGATACAGATTATCCCAGTTGATTTGGGTGTAGGATTGGTCGTTGCTCTGCCATAAGTTGAGAACGTCGTAGTAGGCGGCTGCGGTGTCGCCATTGTCGATTTGGTAACTCGGCAGATAGCGGTAGTAGTCGGGACGTGGATCTTGCGCGTCGTACCAGTTCAGGGAAGTGGTGTTGTTGACACCGAAAGAGGTCATAAAGGTTGTCTGCACTCCAAGTTTGTTGTTGGTAGGGGTGAAGTTGTGTGTCAGCATAATCACAGGCTCACATACCGTGCGCACACGTGCATTACGCTGTTTGCCCTGATACCAGCCCCAATTGGCGTTGTAGTAGTTGTTGTTCAGCAGGTCGTAAGCCTCCTGAACGGAACTCGACTGCATTCCGCGTTGGGTGTAGTTTGTGAAAGCCGATAAGTTGAGCCAGTGTTCGCTGTTAAGCTTTTTCTCGGCGCCCAGGAATGCTGCAAAGCTGGTGTAGCTAGTGCCGTCCACGTAGGCGAGGTTGTTGCCAAAACGTGAGGATATCGACGCGGAAAACGCCCAACCTTTTTGGTTAAGTCCTGAGTTGTAAGTCAGTATCATACGGTTTGTGTAAGTGCGGTTCGCCATAGAGTAGGAGGCTCTCAGCTGTTTGCGGAAGTTGCTTGCCCGCACATTGTAATTGTTCGCCCCACCGATATCACCAAAATCAAACGGTGCGTCATTCAAACAAACGACATATTCCGGGTAGCGGAATATGTTGTTCAGACCGCCCCATTGCGAATAAACGGCACGACCGGTCACCAAACTGTTCATTTCGTAACCATTGATGAAAACCTCTTGGTATCGGTTGTCATAGCCGCGCGGACGGAAATATGCGATACTGAAAGCGTATGAGGAATTGTTGGTGTAAACATCTCTGCTACTATGCAAAAGGCTGGGCATGAAGTTACTGTTCCCGTATTCGTTGTCGTCACCACCTTGGTCATCCAACTGATACCCTTCGTTATTATCTTCAATGTCTTCAGTCTTTGGTGCCTCTTGTTGACTTTTCTTGTCTTTTTTCTTCCCATTTTGGTCTTCCTGAGAGAAGGCATTGAAACATATAAATAGAGCTAAAACGCTCAATAGTAATACTTTACGCATGTTTCTTGTACAAAATTATTCCAAATTATAAATAAAGGGCAAAGGTATAAAAATTGCGGCTCTCTTTGTCGGATGTTCATATTTTCACTTCTTTTGTGGATAAAAATATTTTAATAAGATTTCGAAAAGCGAACTTAAAATAAGTAAATATAGGATTATTGAAAATTTTATATTTTTGCAGTTTAAATCGAATTTTCAGAAATGTTGATAATCAAATAGTTATACATAATGTTTGTGCGTCTTTATCGCTTTTTTCAGAAGAAAAAGGTACTTTTATACACCTTGTTGATATCGTCTAGCATTGTGTTTATCTTCTTCGGAGTGAAGATTCATTTTGTGGAGGATTTGTCACAGCTGCTACCTTCCATGGAATCTGATGACAGCGGTTTGGTGTTTGGAAATCTGAAGGTCAAAGACAAAATTTTCATGCAGATGACAGGTGCTGAACCTGAGGTACTGACGGGTTATGTGGATGAACTGATGGATTCTATCTTGTTGCAAGAAAAGGATATAGCTAATACTCTTTACCGTTTGGATGATGATGTCGCACTCGGTGCTCTCGATTTTGCGATGATGCATGTGCCCTCGTTTGTGGACGCTTCCATGTATAAAAAGTTCGACGAGGCGATTGCCCATGCGGACGAAACAATGGCGCAAAACTATGATATGATTATGTCGGATGAGACAGGAACGCTCACCCAAATGGTTTCCACCGACCCGCTGAATCTACGCAGTTGTCTGCTGCCGGAACTTTCCGCTAGTGCGGGGTTCACGCTGGTGGACGGGCATCTTTTCTCTCCGGATTCTACCGTGGCGCTGATGTTCATATCTCCTGCTTTTCAGTCGTTTGATTCGCGCGCCGGGGACAGGTTCATGCGGCACATCAACCATTGTATCAAAGCATTTTCAAAGAAGCATCCCGATGTGCAGATATACCTGCATGGCGCGCCTGTGCGCTCGGGTGACAACTCCAGGATAATGAAGCGCGACATCTTTCTCACCATCGGGATTTCGCTGTTTATTATCCTCATCGTGTTAAGTGTTAGTTTCAAAAGCACGAGTGCCATCTGGAGAAATCTGTTGCCTGTGACATACGGTACATTCTTCTCCTTGGCGTGCATCTATTGGATTAAAGGCGAAATGTCTCTCATGGCCTTGGGTATCGGTACTGTGGTATTGGGAACCGCCATCAGCTATTGTCTGCATGTACTTATCCATCAGCGTTTTGTGGGGAATGTAGAACAAATGCTGAAAGATGAGGCGAAACCGGTTTGCCTCGGATGCCTCACCACCATCGGCGCGTTCCTCGGTTTGATGTTCACCCAAAGCGAATTGTTGAGAGATTTTGGACTTTTCGCCACTTTCGACCTGGTCGGCAATACGCTCTTCGCCCTCATCTTCTTGCCTCATTTCCTACGTGATGAGAATACGAAGCGGAAAGAGGAGGTCTTCAATCTGATTGATAAGATTAACAATTATCCGTACGACAGGAATCCCATTGTGATTGGTTTGCTCTCGATTGCGATTTTGATTGGCATCGTGATGTCTCCTAAAGTGCAGTTTGACAATAACTTAAAGCATATCGGTTATGAGAGCGACAATCTCCATCAATCCGAAAATCTTTATGCGGAGAAGATTAATGGTAATTGTTATCAACGTTACTATGCTGTGAATGCAGAGAGTTTAGATGGCGCGCTGGATGACAATCTGAGACTCTCTTTTGTCTTGGATTCATTGCGCAAAAAGGGCGACATTGCCGAATATACCCCTGTGGTTGCCTCTTTGTTCCAATCTGAAAGGGAACAATTGAAACGTATAGAGGACTGGAAGGCTTACTGGACTCCCGCGAAGGTTGCGCAGGTACGCGCGGCTGTGCGCACGGCTGCATCCAACCATGAGCTAGATCCTGAAGTGTTTGAGCCGTTTTTCGCCATGGTTGAAGCGGATTATGAACCTGGCAACCTCTATGATGAAGGCATCCTCCCAGATGGGTTGCTTTGCAATTTTATTGAGAAAAGTGATGGCAAATACTTGATTTTCAATTCTGTGAAGATGTCAGAAGAAAACAAGGATAAGGTGGATGGTTTTGTGGATTCCATGTCCCACGTCGTTGTCGTGGATCCGTTCTACTATACAGGAGGCATGATTTCGCTGATACACAAGGATTTCACCACCACTTTGGTGATTTCCTCCGTTTTTGTGCTGCTGGTTCTCTTGTTCTCATTTAAAGATGTGCTGTTGGCCTTGTTGGCGTTCATGCCCATGGGGCTCAGTTGGTATATGGTGCAAGGATGGATGGCTATCTTGGGACTGCAGTTCAACCTCATCAACATTGTGATTTCCACCTTTATCTTCGGTATTGGGGTGGATTACAGCATTTTCGTGATGCAGGGACTCTTGGCCGAAGCGCGCAATGGAGACACGAAATTGCTCAATTATCACAAGGCGGCGGTCTTCTTCTCCGCTTTCGTCTTGATTGTAGTGGTGGTTTCCATGCTTTTCGCCACGCATCCCGCCCTTAAGTCCATAGGATTCAGTACGTTAATCGGTATGTTGTCCACCATACTGATTACCTATACCCTACAACCCTTGTTCTTCCGTTGGATGATGAAAATCCCGTATCTGAAGAAGAAGTTGACGAAATAAATCCCATTAATTGTGGTCGCGGCGGTTTTCGCATTCGCAGATGTCCGTGAACAGAATGTCGGTTTCGGGCAGCAACTGCTCCATTGCATCGTATTCTTTTCTGGAGAGCGGAATCTGCCGTAAGTCTAAAGTTTTCAATGTTTTACTGATGTTTTTGATGGAGTGGGGGAGTGAGTATAAAGGATTTCCCCATGCGTCGATGGTGGCGAGCTGGTGAAGGTTGCCGATGCTTTCGGGCAGCTCTTCGAGGATGTTGCGCGACACGACGAGCGTGCGCAGGTCTGTGAGATTACCGATGGTCTCTGGCAGCCGCAACAGTTGGTTGTGGTCAAGGTTAAGATACTGCAAATGAACGAGTTTTCCGATATTTTGGTTCAATCGGCATAGCTTACGGCCCTTAACGGTGAGCTCTCGCAGCTCCGTGAGCTGGAACAGCTCCTCTGGCAGCGAATCTCTGTTCGCCAACTTCGTGATTTTCAACCGATACACCGGTCTCTCCGACTGCAATGCCTCCGCAATCGAGGTATAAACTTTTCCATCGTCATCCGGGGCATACAGAATGGTGGTCTTCTGCGCGGATGTCTCTGTCAAGAAAAACGTAAATATGAGTAAAATGGAAGAAATCAAACCTTTATTCATGGTAATTTGTTAAATTGTTCGTCTTTTTTATTCTTCATTATGCATTCTTCATTCTACATTATCATGGCTTCCACCGCCTCCCTATCCCTTTTCAACTGCTCCACCAACGCATCTACGCTCTCGAATTTACGCTCGGGGCGTATGAATTCCACAATTTCGAATGATAGGGTTTTCCCATAAAGGTTGCCGCTGAAGTGCAGGAGATGCACCTCGTAGGTCTTCTCCGTAAGGTTCAGTGTGGGGCGCGTCCCGACATACAGCATCCCCTTGTATTGAATTTTGTCCACGATTACTCGCGCCGCATAGACGCCGTTTTCTATGTCAAAGGGCGTGTCTAACTTTAGGTTCGCAGTCGGGAACCCGAACTTGCTACCGTTGCGGTAGCCGTGGATGATGGTGGCGATATACATGATTGCTAAAACTTATACGTAAAAAGCAGTTTCAGATTCCAGTTGTAAAACGAGCCGCGGAAGGTGATGTCGTCCACGTAGGCTGAGATGGGTAGGGCGGTGCGGTCGATGGCTTGTGCACTGTGGAAATAGAACCAATTGTAGGAGAATTGCGTGGAGAGGAAAAAACGGTCCAAAGTTAAACTGATAGCAGAACTGCCGATGATGTTGGGCATAGGGTAACAATAAATGGTAGAAATGTCGTCTTCAACAGGCTCCCCAGTCTCTTCATCGAATTGATATGACGTGGTTTTCACATAGTTAAACGCCGTTAGTACGGGCATAAGGGTCAGGTTGATGGTGAGGTTGCGTAACCCTTTGTCATGTAGGGATATTGGGTCTCTATGCCAACATACAAAGTTGGCCGAATAACCACCGCCTATGGAGATTTGCATCGTGTTAAAACCGTCCAGCATATAATACACATCATGGAAAGCCTCAGGAGGATTGAACAACGCGCCTTGCATGTAACGTCCTGTGACCATCCATGATCCGGCTGTTTTCCGCTGTATTAATCCCGCTTTGTAGGCCGCAGGATATGCAAACCGCTTGTTGTTGAAGACATAGTAGCCGTCAATGGAGAGGTAGCTCATCTCGGCTGGTTCCGTGCTGCCGATCTCAGCTTCCCAATAATCGATGTCGGTCGTGTTGCCAATAGTGATTTTGGACCTGAAATCGTTACTGACTCTGAAAAAGTTAGAATGCAATCCCCAGGCTTTCCCCAATAGATTCAGCCCTAAGGCAATTCTCTTGTATCCGCTCATAGGCGCTATTTCATGTCCGTAACCCACAACAAACTTGCCATAACCTACCTCAAGACCTAATTTTGTGCTGGGTTTCTCGTCGAGATGATACTTGGTTGCTCCAGGAATTTCGAGGTCATTCCCGCTGGAAAAATTGAACATGACCTTTGTGTCAAAACCTACTTGTTGAACTGTGGAAAACATGCCTATCGTAAAGCCCTGTTGCGGTTGGTAAACGTACGCAGTGTCAATGTTCTTCACCTTAGTCAAAAGATTGTTGACTTTCTGCCAAAAGTTGAGCTCTTGCGCTTGCGCATAGGTCGCGGCGAGCAGGACGGTGATGGCAAAAAGGCGTTTCATTGTTTGGGGTGGTGGGGTGGTGGGCGGTTGAGGGTTTAATAGGTTTGGAGGTTAAAAGGTTAGAAGGTTAAGGGGGAGTTTCAGGTTTCAAGTTTCAGGTTCAAAGTTCAAAGTTCAAGGGTCGAGGGTCGAGGGTCAAGGGTCAAGGGTCGAGGGTCGAGTCAATAGTCTATGTCTAAGTCCTAAGTCACAAGTCATTTGTTTCTCGCAAGAGAACGGCCAAAGCTAAAAGCCAATAGCCATTAACCAACAGATCCAGACAACGTGATGCTCAACAGCTTCTGTGCTTCGACAGCGAATTCCATCGGGAGCTTGCTGAGGACTTCTTTGGCGTAACCGTTGACGATGAGGCTGACGGCGTTTTCTTGGTCGATGCCACGCTGCTGACAGTAGAAGAGCTGGTCGTCGGAGATTTTGGAGGTGGTGGCTTCGTGTTCGAGCACGGAGCTGGAGTTGGCGCACTGCAGGTCGGGCCAGGTGTGGGCACCGCATTTGTCGCCCATCAACAACGAGTCGCACTGTGAGAAGTTACGGGCGTTCTCGGCGTTCTTATCCACGCGTACCAGTCCGCGGTAGCTGTTCTGGCTATGTCCAGCGGAGATGCCCTTAGAGACGATCAGGCTGCGGGTGTTGCGGCCTAAGTGGATCATCTTCGTGCCGGTGTCGGCCTGCTGGTAATTGTTGGTGACGGCCACGGAGTAGAACTCGCCCACGCTGTTGTCGCCTTTGAGGATGCAACCCGGGTACTTCCACGTGATGGCGGAACCGGTCTCCACCTGTGTCCACGAAATCTTGGAGTTTGCGCCCTTGCAGAGACCGCGCTTGGTGACAAGGTTGTAAATACCGCCCTTGCCGTTCTTGTCGCCGGGGTACCAGTTTTGTACGGTAGAATATTTGATTTCTGCGTCTTTGATGGCGATGAGCTCCACCACAGCCGCGTGCAGCTGGTTCTCGTCACGCTGCGGGGCGGTGCAGCCTTCCATGTAGCTGACGTACGCGCCTTCGTCGGCGATGAGCAGTGTACGCTCAAATTGTCCGGTGTTGGCCGCATTGATGCGGAAGTAAGTCGAAAGCTCGATAGGACAACGCACGCCCTTGGGAATGTAGCAGAAGGAACCCTCGCTGAAGACGGCCGAGTTGAGGGCGGCGAAGAAGTTGTCGGTGTAGGGAACCACCGTACCGAGGTACTGCCGCACCAAGTCGGGATGCTCGCGCACCGCCTCACCGAAGGAGCAGAAGATGATGCCGTACTTCTTCAGCGTGTCGGAGAAGGTGGTCTTCACAGAGACGGAGTCCATGACTGCATCCACGGCTACGCCTGCGAGCACTTTCTGCTCTTCCAAGTTGATACCCAACTTGTTGAAGGTATCTACTAACTCTGGATCAACTTCGTCCATGGAGGCGAGCTGTTTCTTCTTTTTCGGGATGGCCAAATACTGGATGTCCTGATAGTTGGGTTTCTCGAATTCGAGATGTCCCCAGTCGGGTTCTTCCAAGGTGGTCCAATAGCGGTAAGCCTTCAGACGGAATTCGAGCAGCCAGTCGGGTTCGCCCTTCCGCGCCGAAATCCGCCGCACGATATCCTCGTTCAGCCCTTTCGGGAATTCTTCAATATCAATGTCCGACACAAAACCGTATTCGTATTCCTTGTCGGTGATGTCTTTCAATAGGTTTTGGTTGTTTGTTTCTTCGTTCATTTTTTTTGTTAGGGTTGGGGGTGGTTTAGGGTTTAGAGTTTAAAAGGTTAGGAGGTTACAGGGTTTCAAGTTTCAGGTTTCAAGTTTCAGGTTTCAGGTTTCAAGTTCAAGGTTCAAGGTTCAAGGTTCAAGGTTCAAGGTTCAAGGTTCAAGGTTTAGGGTTAAGAGGTTAGGACTGTAGGGACGTCATATTATGGCGTCCTGGGTTGAGGATTTAGAGTTTAAGGTTTAGGAAATAGCCTTCATCGTCTCATCTCCTTATCCCAAATCATAAGTCAAAAGTTATAAGTCACACATCATAAATCTCAAATCTCAAACGGGCGGCAAAAGTACGATTTTTTTTAGTTTTCCATCAAAAATCTAGATGCCTCAATTCCTGCCATACTGCCAGTTCCAGCGGCGATGACGGCCTGGCGGAAAACGGGATCCTGCACGTCGCCAGCGGCGAACACGCCTTCAACGTTGGTCTTCGTGCTGTCGGGCTTTGTGATAATGTAGCCTTGCTCGTTCATATCTAATTGTCCCTTAAAGAGTTCGGTGGTCGGTACCACGCCTATGGCCTCGAATACGCCATCCACCTCCAAGGTGCGTTCTTCGCCGGTTTGCGCGTGTTTCACCTTCAGGCCCGTCACCTTCTTGATGAACCCTTTCTGCTCACCGAGAATCTCCACAGGCACGTGGCTCCAGACGACCTCGATGTTCGGGGTGGCAAGTACGCTCTTTTGGAGCGCAACGGTGCCACGGAACTGGTCGCGGCGATGTACGATATAGACTTTTGTGCAGAGTTGGGAGAGGTAGAGAGCATCTTCCAATGCAGTGTCGCCGCCGCCGATGACCACGGTGGTGCGGTTGCGGAAGAAGTTGCCGTCGCAGGTGGCGCAGGTGGAGACTCCGAAACCGCGGAACTCATCCTCGCCGGGCAGGTGCAGCCAGCGTGCGCTCGCGCCCGTGGCCACAATCACTGTATCCGCGATAATCTCCTCACCATCATCCAGTTGGCAGTGGAAAGGACGACTGCTGAAATCGACCTTCTCCACCATCTTGGGCTGCATCTCCACGCCGAGCTTCAACGCTTGTTCGCGGAGCTTGTCCATGATGACGGGACCGCCCGCGCCGCCAGGGAAGCCGGGGAAGTTCTCCACTTCGTTGGTGATGGTTAGCTGACCGCCCTGTTGCATACCCTCAATGAGAAGAGGTTTCAGGTCGGCACGCGCCGTATATACGCCTGCCATGTAGCCTGCAGGACCGGAACCAATAATCAGACATTTTACATTTCTTGCCATATCTTTCTGAATTTTAATATCTTACAAAATTAATTTCAATTATTTTCAGAGCGCGAATATACGATTTTTTCGTGATAAAAAAAATTGTACTTTTGCAGTTCGATTTTTAATAGCAATGAAGAGAATATTTTTGACCATCGTAATGATATGTTGCTGCGCCAGTTCACTGCTGTTTGCGCAAACTTCAGCAACCCCTTATACCTCTCCGAAAGACACTGTGGAAGAACCACTTGTGGTCTTCCGTGACCGCTTAATCATGGATCTTTACCATACCTTTTGGATGGGGATGCCTGTTCAGGTTGACCACATGAAATTCGATCCTGGTATCAACATCTCAGCGATTTGGGACTTCAAAATCAAGCAGAAACCCATCGCCATTGGATTGGGTCTCGGCGCAAGCTATTACACCCAATACAGCAACTCTTTGCTGAGATATGACAAGGAGAATGATATGATGAAGTATTATGTACTTCCTGAAAATGTGAAATATAACCATATCTGTATGAACTACTTGAGCCTGAATGTGCCGGTGGAATTCCGTTATCGACACCCCAACGGTTTCAAGTTCACTATAGGTGCGCGTGCGGGTTGGGTGGCCCTGATCAATCAGTATTATAAAGGTGATGATCCTGCGGTTCCTTCTGATACGGCTATGTTTAAGAACCTCTATGTGAATCATAAAAAGAAATATAATATTGATTTCTATGCTCGCATTGGTTGGAAATTTGTGGACGTTTATTACTGTTATCAGGTTACACCGCTCTTTGCAGAGGCGAAAGGTCCGAAAATCCGCCCGATGTCGTTGGGTATTTCCCTTAGTTTATTCTAAAAGTTTCATTAAAATATTGCCATTATGTTTTACTTAATGATTGCTGTTTTTGTCTTTGGCTATCTTTGTATTGCCTTTGAACATCCTCTGAAAATCAACAAAACCGCATTCGCTTTATTTACAGGTGTTACGATTTGGACCATCTATATCCTTTCTGGACCTGATATTTTTAATGCGGCGAATTTCGGTGCTGGTTACGAGGCTTTTAGGCTTGAGAACCCGGATTCAGTGCATCCTTTCATTGATTACCTGACCACACACGAGCTCATCCATCATTTAGGCGATATCGCCGAAATCCTCTTCTACCTGATGGGTGCGATGACAGTGGTGGAACTTATTGACTCATACGGTGGTTTCAATATCATCACCGATAATATTAAGACTACCAACAAGGTGAAACTGCTTTGGATTCTGAGCTTCATCACTTTCTTCTTCTCAGCTATCCTCGACAACTTGACCACAGCTATCGTGATGGTTGCGTTGTTACGGAAACTGCTTCCCGAACAGCACGACCGATGGTTCTTCGGTGGCATGGTGATTTTGGCGGCCAACGCGGGCGGTGCGTGGAGCCCTATCGGCGACGTGACCACCATCATGCTTTGGATTGCAGGCAAGGTTTCCACGGGTAGTGTCATCTTCGAATGTTTTGTGCCGAGCCTCATCTCCATGATTATCCCGTTGATTGTGGTCTCCTTTGTGGAGAAGGGTGAAATCGATGAGTCTAAGCGCCCGAAGGAAGACAAAATCCATGGTGTGCCAAAATGGCAGCGCAACCTGATTTTCTTCCTCGGTGTTGCAGCATTGGTCTTTGTGCCTGTGTTCAAAATCCTGACCCACCTGAAACCCTATATGGGCATTATGATGGGACTCTCCATTTTGTGGATTGTCACCGAAATTTTGAGCAACACGAATAAGGACAAGGATATGATCGACTACACTATTGCTGGTGCACTGACGCGTATTGACTTGCCCAGTATTCTTTTCTTCCTCGGTATCTTGTTGGCAGTGGCGGGCTTACAGAGCGCAGGTCATCTTTCCATGCTTGCTAGCACTCTCGACAGTACGTTTAACGGTAACTATTACCTCATAGACACTATTATCGGTGTTTTGTCCTCCATCATCGATAATGTGCCGTTGGTGGCAGGTGCCATGGGTATGTACAGTTTCCCGATTGACCACGTGTTCTGGGTTTTCTTGGCTTACTGTGCCGGTACGGGCGGCAGCCTTCTCATCATCGGTTCCGCTGCTGGTGTGGCTGTGATGGGCATGGAGAAAATCGACTTCATTTGGTATCTGAAGAAAATCACCCCTTACGCTTTGCTTGGCTATCTTGCCGGTGCAGGCTGCTACGTGCTGATGAACCAGTTCATCTTCCATAACGTGGCAACGGCAGTTGCGGGGTAATGGAGAATGTAGAATAAAGAAAAGGCCGTTCCGGAAGGGACGGCCTTTTTTGGTTTAGGGTTTAAGGTTTAGGGTTTAGGGGGGCAGGTTTCAAGTTTCAAGTTTCAGGTTTCAGGTTTCAAGTTCAAGGTTCAAGGTTCAAGGTTTAAGGTTTAGGGTTTAGAGGGTCGAGGGGTTAAAGGGTTAATGGGTTAGAGGGTTAATGGGTTAGAGGGTTAATGGGTTAGAGGGGTTAATGGGTTAGAGGGGTTAATGGGTTAGAGGGGTTAATGGGTTAGAGGGGTTAATGGGTTAGAGGGGTTAATGGGTTAGAGGGGTTAGGGTTTAGTGGGTATGAGGTTAAAAGGTTAGAGGGGCGTAGAGACGTCATAATATGGCGTCTCTGGTTATGGCATGTCAGCCCCGTTAGGGGCGACATTCTACAGCCTGGGGTGTAAACCCCAGGGTTGGACGGTCGGTTAGAAAATATCCAACAACATTACCATTCGTTCCAG
>Ga0310786_10002691_pt1 | contig 26715 bp, 12 predicted proteins | sample AusTroGonzalo_MG_FD_203881 | JGI IMG/M metagenome (GOLD analysis project Ga0310786, IMG submission 203881) | Bovine rumen microbial communities from tropical cattle in Woodstock, Queensland, Australia - Gonzalo_03 (v2) (version 2) | ecosystem: Host-associated > Mammals > Digestive system >...
CAGGCAACGATATTGATTACATTGCAAAAAGAAACTTCAATGTGACAGATGCTGTTGAAAGCATCACTCTTTACACATGTAGCAAATATGGAACATCAGCAGAAATTGTCACAAACTCTCAAACAATCGAACACGACGACATTGCTCTTTCAAATGTGTTTACATTGACAAATACTCTCAATAGTGATGCCTTTGAAAAATATTATCGTGTTGAAATTGCTTTTGTTGAAGGATATCGCTGGGCCGATTCAGATTCTGCAATGCAATTTGTTGAAAAAAATTATGGAACATATGGAAAATTGACGTTTGATATCAACACATTTTCAAAAGAAATTTTGCCTGTTGATGGAAATGAGAGTGGAGAAAACGCACGCAAACAATTTAATGCTATCACATTTAGAAACTTGTATACAGACTATACGATGCAAGTGAAGATTCAAAGAGAAAAGTATGCAGAGAAAGTGAATATTGAACATGGAAATTCTGAAAAAATTTACTTTGCTGTTGCTCCAAACGAAAAGTTTGTTAATGGTGGAACACTCATCTTGAATGGCGGGGTTCAATACAGCAATCTCATTTGCAGAACAAATGATCCTGGTGTTACACAAACAGTTCATTTGGAAAACACCTACATAGGTTACGATTTCAAAAATGGAGTGATCATCACAAGTGCTGATGCTTTGGCAAGATATGAATATTCTCCAAATGGAAATACCGCAGTTCTATCTTTCAATGACAAGCAATACAAATATGAACGTATCGTTCAAGGCGAAGAACAGATCATTGTTTTATATATGCTGGACAATCAAGGAAGAACAACTGACACGATTGTAAAGATTTATCTTCCATTAACTCAAACTGATGGGAATTATCAAGGAAGTTACACTTTTGAATATTTCTATGGCGCAGGCTTTGTATTCTTGTTCTCAACAGAGGATGGAGCTGTGACATTTAGAAGCTCCCTTGATGGGAAAATTCAAACCGACCACAATGTGTATGTTGATGGATTTGAGGGAGAAACAATTGTGACAAATTCTGGCGGTGGATGTGCAAAGGAAGCAATGATTTTCTCTGACATGAAACAAATTACTGACACAGACAGAGATGCTATTGCCCAAGTTTTCCAAGGCACGGGAGATACAATTTTTGTGGCTTCCACTCAAAGAACACAACTTGTGTTTGATTATCGTGTGGTTGATAGCGCAGAATTTGATGGAAACACTTTGGTGTTGGGAGAAGAAATTGATGGCGTTCTCACAAATATAATAAGTTATGCCGAAGAAGGCGATGGTCATTCGTTTGGGTTTACATTTGTTCCAAATGTTCGTTACACATTTGATGAAAATTTCACAATTTACAACATTGTGCAAGATGAAGCAGAGATCTTCATTAGAGAAGTTCTTGACAATGGAACGTATACATATGTTGCATTGTCTGGCACATTCAATCAAAACACGATGACATTGACAATCAACACAAGCAACAATATGAAAGTGAGTGACATTGTCGATGGAGATCATAGAACGGGCATTTATGAAGTTATTATTGTGCCAAAGAAAGTGGAATATAATGTTGATGTTGCTATTGGAAAGCTGGAAAATAGCAGTGTTGTGGAAACTGACTTGTTTGTTGGCACAGAGGTTTCAAAATCCCCAACAACAATCAATTATGACACAGAAATAACATTCTTCACACAGGCAGAATTCAACAATTATGTTTTTGTTGGCTGGCATGATGGAACATCCTTCTTACAAACAGAGAACGCTGGCGATCCACAAAATGGATATAGCTACACAATTATTTACAATGATTTGATAAGATACAATCCAAGTGCAAACACGGTGTATGCGGTATATCAACCAAAGAAATACACGATTGATTTGTATAGAAGTTATGCATTTGATTCCGAAGTTGTGGATCCAGATTATCAAATGACATATACGGGCGAACTTGGCATTGAAGTTCAAATGAATGTTGGGCAAAGTTCGGTTGAATTTGAAGAGCTTTCTGGCATCAACGGATCAGGCTTCTACGTGAAAGGATACAAGCTGTTTTTGCTGGAAGGCTACACCAGAGTTGAAAAAAACAGCAGAGTTGAAAGCGAACCTGTTTGGGAGTTTGCGGATGTTAACACATATACAGAACAACACCTTAAAGAGGACACAGATGCAACTTTGTTGAAACAATATTTTGTTTTGCCAGTAATAGCAAGAAAAACCGCATCATTGACATTTGCTGCTGGTGCAGAAAATGTTTTGCCAAGTCATGAAAATATTAGCGGGAATATGTATAATGGAAAGTTTGGAGATGTGATTGACATTTCCGGTGTTTCAAATGCTTTCTTGACAAGGACAGGTTACACAAGAGGCAATTTGCAATCTGACTTTATTAGCATTGATGGAGAAAATATCAATCTTGATTCAGCATTCTTTGCGCATTACACAAAAGATCAAACACATGAAGATGTGACATTTACATACAATTGGATTCCAAACACATATATCATTACGTTTGATGAAAATCAAGGAATGTATATTGGTCAAGGCTACCCATCACTTTCTGTTGAATTTGACCATGCTCTTCAAACAGATGTGCCTAATGATGATTTTGTAAGAGTTGGGTATTCCCTTGATGGTTGGAGTTTCAATGGAAACAAAGTGATTGATTCTAACGGGGCAGTATTAAATTCAGAAGTGTTCCAGGATTCAAAATATGTTTATGCAAATGACATTACACTCAATGCAATTTGGAAGGCAAACAAGTATAAAGTTGCGGTTTATACAAATGGAGCAAATGCATACTATAAGAATGGTGATTTGATCGATGAAATTACAAATGAAAAAACAAATGTTGAAATTTACACAATTGATTATGATTCAACATTTGCATCAATTTTGAGTGATTACTCTGGGGCAAAAGTTCCAACAAGAGAAGGGTTTACTTTCAAAGGGCTGTATTTTTCAAGAGAAGTTGCAACAGCTGCAACAAAATTGACAAGCGATTATATCTTGTCAACTGATATGGCCGGCGTGAATTTGACAAATGAAGTTGTGGTTTCATTGTATGTTGGTTGGAATTTTGATGATAGCGGAATTTATTTGCCACTTGAAACAAACGGATTGCAAGAATTTGTTTACAGCGGTGAAGAAGTGAATTTGTCTGCCGGAGAATATTTGACAGATGAAGAAGCTGTTGGACTTAACGTAAGTTACACAAGCGGCATGTTTAGTGTGTCAACAATAGCAAACACTCACACAGCAGCAGTCATTTTGATTGATGGTGTTGAAACAACAAATATTGTTGTGAAGGATGCGGGGGCATATCTATATCAACTCGAACTTATCATTCAAGACGATGCAGAGTTCTTGAATTTGGGAGATATATGGACAAACTATTATTCTCTCAATGTGAATATTGAAAAAGCACCATTAAACACAGCAAATGCAATTCAAACAGAGCAGTTGCACCTTGTCAATGTGAAAAAGATTGTTTCTCCATTCTTCGCAACAACTGACAGAGCTGCGATTTCAGAATGTCAAACATTCATAAACTTTGTCAATGTCTTTAAACAATTTGACAATTCAATAACAGGATTGAGCAATGCAGAAGTTTATGAATATTTGATGATCAAATATTATTTGTCCACAATTAACGATGACATTACTTATAGAAATTGGGTTTATAGTGACTACCTTGCATATAAAACAGCAAATGCTGCAAGTGTCACAGAAACTCTTGAAATGTTGACGTATTTTGACTATTACATCTATGGAGAGAATGCACAGAAAAGAGATGTTTTGGGATATAGCGGAGTGTTTGAAGTTTCAAGCGACTATGTTTCAGCACAAATCATAGAAAATGAAGTTGTTGTTTCAAAATATTGTCTTGTTGCTGCTTTTGCGGATGAAATTTCTCCAAACAGCAGCTATACATTCAGAGTTTACTTCTCTGATATATCAGCGATAGAAAATTATCAGGTATCACAAGATGCCTATGGATATTACATACAATTGCATGACATCCATATTCTTCCACAAATTTATGTTGTTGAAGATATTGCAGGGAATGTTCAATCATATTACAACGGAAATATCATCACAACAGATTTTGATTGGACAACCAACAGGGAAAGTTACACCTATTCTGGTATTGAATATTATAGGGTTGGAAATGGATTGTATTTGTCTGCAACCATGACGACATCAAACATAGGTAGCGCAGAACAAGACACGGAATACAATTTCTTTGACAACACAAACATATTGTATTTCAAAAACCAAAGAGCAATCTTTGTGAAATCTGAACAGGCAAGTATTGCAACAAACTATTTCACATTTATCCTCCCAGAAGATTATATTTACACCATTTTGAATATAAGCACAATTGCTGAAATTAAATTTACAGCAAAGTATTTATCATCGGATGGAAGCATAACGATCACAGATATTGATTTTGCAACAAAACTCTTGAATTTTGACAGCATTGTCTATAACCTTGGGGCGGGAGATAAAACGCTTGAAATAAACGGTAAAGACTTAAAAAGCCCAGATGGGATCATGTTGGGAGAAATAAGAAAAAACAACGACAATGAAATTTCAATTTTGATTACAGACGCAGTCAAGAAACTTGTTGTGACAACAAAAGAAGGTGGAAGTTCCCTTGGAAGTGCTGCAAACTTGAAATATATCAAACTTTACAAATGGAGTGATTCTCCTATTGATTCCATTGACGGAACAATGGAACAAAGCGGAATCTATGAGTTGGACACAACTTCAAACAACATTGATTTTACATCAACAGATCCAATCAATTATTATGCTATTTACACAGACCTTGTTCTTGTCAACTACAATCTCAACTTCCCTGAAAGTTACACACCACAATCTGTTTCAAGCACGGTGATTAAACTTGGATCTGCAACAAAAGATGACTGGTTTAGACCTTATGAAAGCGGATTTGTTTTGACTGATATGAGGGTTGAAGCTTTTGACATCTCTTATGAAAATTTGTTTGATGAAAATGATGTGTTTATTGGCTTGACAAACTATTCAAATTCTCATGCTCCAATCACTATCAGTGTAAGATGGAAAGTTGAAGACGTCCAAGCTACACAAATTTTTGAAGGTGGAACATACAAAGTTGGATCATTTGATATGTTGTTCTACAATAATATCGTCGACATTGAAAATTACAATGATAGATTGTTCACATATTCTTATGAGTGGAAATACAATGGAAATGCTGTTTCAACAACAGAAATGCTCACTCTTGAAAATGGTGGCGTTGCCAGCGCAAGTGGAGAATATTCTTTGGTTGTGACAGCAACGATTAAAGATGAGTTTATTGGTGCTGTTGATGCTGATGGAACACAAAGCACATTTAGCGCTGAATTTGATTTAAATTTCATGGCAAACAAAGTTACAAGCATTGTCTTTACAGAAGTCGATGAAGTAACATACAGCAGTTTTGATTATTTGCAAACATGGTATATGACCATATATTACAAGGCTTATGTTGATGGAGATTATTCAACAACAGAGATGCAAGATGTCATATATTATGTACCAAGCGGAGTGATTTCTCATACAATCAAGAAAAATAATGTTGAAGTTTTGCAAATGAAAAATGCTGGCGTGTATTCAATCGAAACACAACTTGACAGCGATTATTATGTTGTTGACGAAAATAGCGAAGTTGACACAACATTCACTTACACAATTTTGCCTTATGTCTTTGAATTGGAAAATAGCGACATCTCTTTCACGAAAAAATTTAATGAGACAGAAAGACCTCTGACACTTGAATTGCACACTGGAATTGAATATATCACAATTGACTTTGCAAGGGAAAGCGGAGAAGATGTTGGATTGTATAAGGTATATTTGTCCAGCTTGAATGAAGACAGCAGAGAAAATTATATTCTCACAATGTCTGGCGATGTTGTGTTTGAAAATTCCGCAGTTGTTGGAAATAATATGCAAGTTGGCAATTTTGAAATTTTGCAATCAGGCGTTTTGAAATTGTACTATCAAACAAGCGCATTGTTGAGTGAAAATCTCTCTGTGCCTTATGATGAAAAAGGATACACGGCAACAATAACAGGAGATTTCAAACTCAAAATTTATTGCGGACCAACTCTTTACAAAACAATTGATTTGATTTTGTTTGATGTTGACAAAGGAGAAGATTTGGTCTCTGGGACAACTTACAACATCTTGAAAGAGTATTCAAACGACATTCAAGTCAAATTCTATTCTACAGAAATCTTAAACAAAGTTGAAAATCAATCAGGCTATCTATACTATCTTGTAAACGGAAACAATATTTTGAAATATTATTCAAATGTTTTGTTTGAAAATGGATATCAATTTATTGTGACAAAGAAAGCGGTCAATGTTTCAACGTTTGTTGTTGACAAGACTTACAACGGGAAAGATGTGGAAAATTTCAATCTCGAAGGAGAAAAAATTGACAACATTGAAGAATTTGATGGCGTTTATGTGAAAGCAACTTATGCCGACACACACGTTGCAAGTGACATCAGAGTAGATTTTGAACTTGTTGCCACAGGCGAACAAGAAATTTCCAACTATGAACTTTCTGCACTTTCAACAACAGCAACAATTTCAAAATTGAATGCCACATATTCCGCAGAAACAACAAAAGCAAGCTATGTGTATGGTGAAATCAGTGAAGAAAATTTTGCATCAATGTTGACAAATGTCAGTGTGACAGATGCAAACAATGTTGATGTGAAAGATTTGCTTGTTGCAGGTTACTACACATTGACGTACACATTGCCAGCAAACGCAACAGCAAACGCAAGTGGATACATTTATGCTGGAAGTTATGCTGTGACAGCAGACAGCACATTTGTTGACTTCAACATGTTGTTTGATTTGCCAACAATCACTATAATCAGAAAAGAAATTAACCACAGCATTTCACAGGCAATGTTTAGAAAAATTGTGACAAATGTTGATGTTGGTCCATACGTTGAAAACTATTCTGTCAATGAAACGGGCGACACTCTAACTCTTGAATATTATGTGAGAGGCAAGAGTGCTGGCGATCCATTTGACGTTGGATATTATCATCTTGATTTGGCACAATCAACCTTTGCAAACAACAGCATTTTGATTATCATTCCACAAGAAAACAATGGATTGCAAGTGTTGCCATCAACAAACGTTGTGTATTTGAGGATTGATACTCCATCCATTTTGACACAAACATACAATGGACAAGCATTTGTTTTGAGTGTTGATTCTGCACAATCAAAACTTGTTGTCACAAACGGAGAAAATTCTGTTTCAAGTGACATCAGTTTCTGGGAAGGCACAACAAGAAAATATATCACAGACTTCACAGAAGAAGTGATTTACTATTCAGACAATCAAACAAGCTTTACTTCGGCGGGGCAATACAAACTTGCATTGAGAACAAACTCAAACACATATCCAAACATCATGTTTGAAAGTGAATATGTGTTTGAAGTTGCACAAGCACAAATCAATGTGTCTGCAATAAGCTTCACCAAAGAATATGACGGAGATTCTGGCATGACAATTGACCTTGCAAGTGATGTGTTTATTGTTGTGAAATTTGCCGATTCAGCTGTTGGGACCAACAAAGCAGCAACAATTTATCTCAACGGAGACGCTTCTGCAAACTATGTTCTTTCAACCACAAATGTTGTTGGAGAAATTACAAAGGCAGCAGCAATCTTGTCTTTGACAAGAGCAAACTACACTTATGGTCAATTTACACAAACAGACAAATTGAACTATGTTGTTGAAAAAGGCGGAGAAGTGGTCAATGCCAGCGAATATTCTGTGACACTCACAATCACGGATGCAGCATATAGTTCAAGTTGGAACTATTTGAATGCAGGACAATATCAACTTGGCTTATCATACACTTCAACGAATTATCAAATTTCATTGGCACAGGGGACATCTCTCAACATTGATGCGTATGAATTGCAAGTGACATTCAATGAAAGCGGAAAGATTCTTGCAAGGTATGGCACGATAGAGACGCAAACAAATGTCTTTACTATGACATACAGAACGCCACTTTTTGAAGATATCACACTCAATGTTGCAAGAGAAGCAGGCATTGATATTGGATACTATAAGGCATTGACTGCGACCTCTGCAAATCCAAACTACTTTATTGATTCTGATGGAGTGAGAGACAACACAGATGGTGTTTACAGAATTTTGAAATCAACAGAAAAGATATATTTGCTTTTGACAGATCAAGCCACAATTACTGATGATGAAGAGGAGCAAATCAGTTTCGAATTTGATGGTTTTGCATACAACACAATCTCGGTTGGTGTTGATGAAAATGGTGGATACAAACTTGTTCTCTCTGATGGAACAAACAGCAGAGGATTCCATCTTTCAACATACACGTATGAAAGTGGAGTTTACACAAAAGTTAATGTTGACGTTCAAAATTTGACTGCCGAAATCAATTTAAGCTCGGCAGAAATAAGAAATGTTGCAACATATTCATACTCTGTTTCAAATGCTCTTGCATTGAATTATGATGTCACATTGACCAGATATGGAAAACTTTATAACTACATTGAAGTGACAAAGAAAGATGTTCACTTTAATGAATCGGTGTTGACAAAAGTGTTTGACAATGAAGATGCCGTGTTCACTTATGAAGATGCAAATGAGTTGACAACAGGAGTTGTTGATGGAGATGCAATAGGTCTTGAAGTTGAATTCCGCGATGGTGCAAATTTTGCAAAATTTGTTGGCACAGGTTATGGTATAACAGCACGTCTCACAGGAGAAGTTGAAGACCTTGCAAACTACAATCTTGTTTTGAAAACACAAGAAAACGTTGACGTTTCTGCAAACATCACAAAGGCAGAACTTGTTATTTCGTTGACAGATGCAACATATGTTTATGGCTCAACAATCTATCTGCAACCAAATTATTCAACAGAGGTTGATTTGACAGAATATGACATGACAAAGATTGATATCACACTTTCACTTGTTGATCCACAATATTCAACTTCTGGAAATTTGAAAGTTGGAGAATATCATGTTGATCTTGCATACAATTTGACAGACTTTAATGCAAAACTTGTTTATAATGGCAATGTGCTTGCAGTTTACAACAGAAATATGAAAGTGACAATCACACCAAGAGAACTTGCATATCAAAAAGCAGGGACAACTCTTGAAAATGTGTTTAAGAAAATCTATGATGGAACAACGAATTGCGATATCACAGGACTTACACTTGTTGGTGTGCTGGAATCCGTTTCCCACAACGAAGATGATGTTGCAATTTTGAGTGCATCTTATGAAGATTCTGGACTTGGACAAACAATCAAAGTTACACTTACATTGGCTGGTGATGATGCAGAAAACTATTCCGTACCAGTATGGCAATATGGTGTGATTGAGCCTATTATTGTGAATATTGCATTTGATTACAATGCTGGAAGTGCACCAGTCAAGTCAAATGTTGAAAACAGAAATATGACACACATTTCAAGACTTGCATTCCCATTTGTTTCAACAGCAAACATTTCAGCAAACTCATATGATGCAGCAACAGCATATACCGACAACTTCCCAACATCATTAAGCGGATTTGTTGGACACACATTTGCAACATGGACATTGAGATTTGCTTCCGTTGTTGAAGGAAGTGCACAATATAACAAGTTTGTTGCATTGGCAAACACCTACACACTTACGTACACTTATGAAAATGGAGTTTTTGCATTTAACGTTTCAAACAAACCAGGAACAGCAGCATTGTTGAACTACTTTATCAGAGATGATGAAGAAAATTATTCTGGCATGTATTATGAACAAAATTCAGACATCACAATCACATTTGTTGCATCATGGATAACAAGTGTTTATGATGTGGTGATTTACATTGATGATGAAACAGGAGCATCAAAACAACTTGGTGTTGTTGTGATCAATGAAACAGAATTGACAGAAAATGATATTGTTTCATATGAGTACAATGAAAATGTTCAAATTGTTGCAACAGCAAATGCTCACACAAGTTATTATGGCTTCTACGATGACTTGGGAAGAAGTTATGATGAGTCCGGCATTGCAGGAATCAATGTTTCAAGATCAGGTTCAAACTACATTCTTGAAATTGAACATATCACGTCAAGTTATGTTGTTCATGTGAGATTTAGAGAACAAAGAATAATGATGGCCGTTGATATGTCGGGAGCAGGGGATGCAGATGTTGGCATGGAAGGATTTACACATAGTGGAAACTTCTATTCAAAAACAGAAAAATATCTCGACATGGAAAACTACACGTTTGCTGATTTGCAAATAACAAGATTGGGATACGCTGTTGAAAGCATCACTTGTGAAGGACACGAAATTTTGGCAGCAGATTTTGAAACTGCAAAACTTTCAGATTATGTTGATGGTTCAAATGATGCGACCTTATTGATTACTCCACACTTTGTTGCAGTTGGGGTGATTGTGACACTTGACTATGGCTATGATGATATCACAAGACTTATTTCAGTTTCTTACAATGCAACCTACGGCAGTTCTGCACAATGGGTTGAATTGCCAGAAAGAGAGGGCTACACATTTGTTGGTTGGTATGATGAAAATGATTTGCTTGTGACAGGTGAGACCCAAATGACGAAGACAGAAGCTCACACACTTTCTGCACAATGGAATATTGCAACTTTTGAATTTGTATTTGATATGACAAATGCTACAATCTCTGTTGACGGAACAAATGTTGATGCAATTGTTCAAGAAATCACATTTGGAGAGACGTTTACGTTCGAAGTTGTTGCAAATCAAGGATATGTTCTTCCAAGTGTTGCAAATTGGGCAGAAGAGCTTTCAGTTGAAATTCATAATGGCGTTGCAGAGGTTTCTATCACAATGCCAGGAAGAGATGTTGAAATCAGCATGGATGCAGACGCAGGCATCAACAACATGACAATCTCTGGACAAAGAATAGATGATATTGTTGTTTATGAACTTGGTGCTTCACCAAGAGAGGTTGAGGCCATTGATGGCAAGTATGGTGTTTACACAGGAAATAGAGTGAGAGTCGTTTTGACAGCAGCATTTGGGTATCAATTCTCAAATAATGTTGTTGTCAGTGATGACCATATCGTTGTTGAAAAGACAAGAGAAAACGACACAATAACATTGGTTATTTCAAACTTCACAAGTGACTTTGAAGTTGCTGTTGAAACAGAGGAAAGCACATTTGATGTTGAAGTTGAATTCTCTGACAATGCAAAGATAGATCATATTATTGTTGATTCAAGAAGATATGAATCTCTTGACAATTTGTCATTCTCAATTATGAGAGGTGAAAGCCTTGAAATTTTTATGATGTACAATCAGGGAAGTGTGTATGACCAATATGAAACAGAACAAGATTACCAAATTGTGGTGTCGGTTGTTGATGTTGCTGGTGAACAATACACACAAATTGTGATTTCAAATGTTGAAGAGGCCGGACATGTTTTGATAAGTTCAAAACTTGAAAAATACACATTGACACTTCGCACAATTTCATATAATGAAAATCAAGAAGAAGTTGAAAACTCTGAAAACCTTGCAGTAATTTTCCAGAAGAACAACCCATATACTGCGGATTATGGCACAATGGTTGTGTTGAGACATTCAAGAGCTGCTGAAAATTACAATTTTGCAGGTTGGAGTAGGGATGGAATTAACATCTTTAATTCAGACGTTCTGTACGAACACACAATCACACAGACAGAAACTATTTATGCGATATATTCTGCGACTAAATTCATCTTCACATTTGGAACTTATGACTTATATTCAATTTATGCAGAATATCAAGATCCATCAAGAACACAGGTTATTTACAACGAAATTTCCGGGCTTGGGGAAGGTTTCTATGAAGACGAAAGTTTGACAAGAAACATCACAAGAGCAGAAGTGTTCTATGGTGCAAACAAGACGATCTATTTTAAAGTGCCAACAGGATACAGATATTCTGGATTTGGATACAAAGTTGGAGAAAACTTCCAATTCTTGGGTGGAGATGACACGAGTGATTCAAGCGTTGCAATTTCAATCTCCACGATGGATTTTGACACCGACAATCTTGCTGTCAAGATATACGCTGTTTTGAGAGCTTTAAGCTCAAAGATTGATATAAAAACACAAATCAATATTGATGGTTACGTCGAAGAAAACACAGCTGCTGGAAGTGCAAAACTTGTTGGTGCAACTGGCGTGGACGTAAACAGATATGGATATGTTGACGGAACACGAGTACATTACACATCAGAAAGTTTCGTTTCTGGCGCACTTGTTGACGGAAAAGAATTCAGCATCATTGCTTACACAGGCGAAACGGCATATATTCAAGTTTTGGTTGAAAAAGAAGGTTACAAGATTGATAGTGTGCTTGTGGGAGAGGAAGAGCTGACACTCATTGATGCAGAGAAAAACATATATGCAATTTCAAATATTATGGGTGGAGAAAACCTTGAAGTTGTCATCTCATTTAAACCAATGTTGAATAAGATTGACATTAAGTTTAAAACAGATGTTGTTGTTGAAGCTGGGGCATTTACATTTGAGACAACTGACACGAGAAAAGTCTTTGCATCAGGAAATGGTTACAGCAAGATTGAAATTTCTGCTTACACAGACAGCAGCTTCACACTTATTGCCTATATATCAATGGGATACTACATTGATTCACAAGACATCCAGATTATTGACGAAAATGGTTTGGTTGATATGGATAGTGTGAGATACTTGGCATTGATTCCAACAACAGATGGATTCTCTGCAAAGGTAAGTTTTGACGTCTCAAACTATCTTGGCAGCAATGAGATTTATCTCAAAGTTGAGCCAAGAAAATATACAGCAAAGATTTATGATGATGACAATATTTTGCTTGTAGAGATCAAAAATGTTGAATATGACAAAACAATAAATTTGTTGGAAGACAATATAGACAACATTCAAATTTATGATGAAAGAATCTTCTTTGACAATGGAAGATTGAACGTGAAGATCACGAGACAGAATTTCAACTTTGAAGGATATTTTAGTTATCAGAATGGTGCGGGAATCAGATATATTAATTCTGATGGTGTGGCATCAAGCGCTTGGAAGGAAACTGGCTACTATTACGACACGGGATTGTCAAGATACAAATTGACTGACAATGCCAACATCAACGAAGCTGGCGAAATGGAAATCTCACTCTATCTTTATATGTCTTACAACAAGACAAGAATTTCCTTTGAAATGGTGCCAGCATACGTTTCAAATGTCACGGCAAAAGATATGATTGTTGGTGTTGATTATACAAATTCATGGTTCTATGAAGCATCACCTTACTATATTGAAATTGCATACAACACACCAATCAAAATCATTGCACCAGAAATTGATGGATACAAATTCTACAAAATCATCTTCTCTCAAAGAAATATCAATGGAGAGTGGTTGACAGATGTTGTTTCATATTCTGGGAGCATTCCATGGGAGACAAACGAACTTGACAACATTGTTGAATGTAAGATCAAGATGATTTACTTTGCACTTGTGACGGTTGTTCCTTATGGTGGAGAAGGAGAATTTGTGCTCACACAACATGGAGACGATTCACAAGCTCAACAACTGATTGAACAAAACTATGTTGACACGACAAAAGTGTTCAAGTTGAGATGTGTTCCGGCAGATGGATATGAATTTGTGAGATGGAACAACATCACAAGTTCGAGATTCTCTTCTGATATAGAGTGGGACGGAATTTTCATTTCACAAAAGACGACATTTGTTATGAATATGCAAGGAAAGAGTGTGACAATGAAATTCTCCAAGATGGGTGCAGACGAAAGCGAAGTTCCTTATGATATCACCTATGGACAAATCATCAACATTTCTGCAACTTCCGGAACAGGCAGAGTGACAACAACAATCTTGGGATCATATTCAGGTGGAGAATTCAACAGAACAAAACATGCTGTTGATGTGAGAGTTGGAGACACAATCACATTGACAATGGCAATCGACCATGGCTATGGTGTTGTATGGAACAGAGATGACATTAAATATGGATCATACTTTGCGGATAGATACACATTTACAATGAAAATCACACCAGAGATGGCGGAAGAACAATCAATAAGCGTGTTCCCAATGTTTAAAAACGAAATTATTTCAGTTTATATCAACAAAGATTTTGAAGAAAGTCAAAAAGGACTGAATGCTGTTGACAAAGACAATGTTGATTACGCCGGAGATGTTTTGTATCAGAACACAAGAACAAAATCGTTTACAATTCAAAGAACAGGTTCAATTTTGTTGAGTGTAAGTGCAAATGCAAGATACCAAATTTCTCAAATCACATTGACGAATTATGACCATGAATTTGATGTGATGGAATATTACAAAGGTGGAAGATTGCAAATCACGCAAGAGTTTATTTCAACAAACGAAATTAGTGGTATTGTTGCAATCAACATATTCTATGTGAGAATGTTGTGGCAAGACAAAGAAATTGAGGGACAGCTTTCCGGGCTTGGAACGAAGAAGGATCCATACATCATATCTTCTGCCGAAGAGTTGACATTGATGATGAAACTCGTAAATAGCGGAGCTCAAAATGAAGATGGAACATATTATTTTGAGGCAAGCTATCTTGTGACAAAAGATATCGAACTTGGAAAATATTTCTGGACACCAATCGGTACAACAGAATATGCTTTCAACGGAAGGTTCAATTTTGGCGGACATTTGATCACAATCATCTATTTGCCATTTGAATATAGTCAAACATCACACAATGGATTGTTTGGAGTTGTTGGTGCTGATGCAGTGATAATTGAAAACAATATAAATGTTTTGTGGTGGTATCTTGCAGGAGCACTTGGTGTTGGACTTGTTGCCAGCGCAGCGAGTGTTGTCTTCTATGCGAGAAAACGTAAAAAGATTAGACAAAAAATGTCTGTAAAATAATTTTACACCCAAAACAATATAATAAAGCAAGGAGAGAAAATGAATATCCTTGCTTTATTTTTTCTTGGTATAATTCAGGGGCTGACAGAATTTTTGCCAGTTTCTTCATCTGGACATTTGGTGCTATTTTCTACAATATTTGGTGTTGAAGAAAGTTTGTTTGTCAGCATCATGCTTCATGTTGCAACACTTTTGTCCATTTGTTTTGTGTTTTTTAAAGATATTTGGAAAATTATTAGGCACCCATTTTCGAGAGAGTCAATGTTGTTTGTTGCTGCCACAATCCCAACATGTGTCGTTGTCTTGTTGCTGTTGCCAATCATCAAAAAATCTTTTGGGGGGCAATTTCTTTCAGTGTGTTTTATCATCTCTGCCATCTTGCTTTATTTGGCAGAACATTTCTCAAAAAGACAGCAGGAAAAAGAGATGGATTTCAAGTCTGCAATTGCCATCGGAATAGCGCAAGGATTTGCTGTTTTTCCGGGAATTTCACGTTCTGGTTCAACAATCAGTGCTGGGTTATTATGTGGCAAAAACAAGCAAAAAACTGCGAAATTTTCGTTTCTGTTGTCAATTCCAATCATATTGCTTTCACTTGTGATGGAAGTCTTTGAAATTTGCACAAAAAAGGTCGTCATCAACGTTTCTGCTGTTGGATTGATCTTGTCTTTTGTCGCCGCTTTTGTTGTTGGAATTTTTGCCATTAAATTTATGATTAAGTTGACAGAAAAGTCAAGTTTAAAATGGTTTTCTTTCTATCTTGTTGCAGTTGCCGTGCTGACATTGTTTATTCTGTGAAATTTGTCAAATTGTTATAAACAAAGTTACTGCCAGAGTATGATATTGCAGGAGTTATTGTGAAGGATTATTACAAAAAAACTGCAAATCAATGTCTAATTGAATTTGGTTCTCAAAAAACAGGATTGACTCAATTGCAAGTCAGAGAAAGAATTGCGGAAAGCAAAAAATATGTCATAAAGCCAGAGAAAAAACAATCCATTATCTCAAAGTTTTTTAATCAGATTAAAGAACTGATGGTGCTGGTGCTTTTGTTGTCTGGTGTTGTGTCAATCATTATTGGAATTGTTAAGAAATCCGTCAGCGAAATAGTTGACGGGACAATCATCTTGGGGATTGTTTTTCTCAATGCCTTTTTTGGCGTCTATCAAGAACGTAAAAGCGAAAAAGCGATTGAGAGTTTAAAAAGTATGACACAACCACAAACGCAAGTTTTTCGAGATGGAAAATTGCTCAAAATTAAGGCGACAGATTTGGTTTTTGGAGATATTGTGTTTTTGAATGCAGGGAGTATTGTCCCAGCTGATTTGAGGCTGGTTGAAAGCATTGACTTGAAAACAAATGAGAGTGCCTTGACAGGGGAGAGTGTTGCCGTTGAGAAAAATGCTGATCTTGTGTTCAAACAAGAGGTTTCTCTCGCAGAAAGAAAAAATTGCGTCTTTTGTGGAAGCTTTGTTGAAAGTGGTGTTGCAAAAGGTGTTGTGGTTGATTTGGGGGTGAACACAGAAATTGGAAAGATTGCAACAAGTTTGAGAGAAACAAAAAAAGAAAACACTCCATTGCAGAAAAACATACAATTTGTTGGGAAGGTTTTGACATACCTCATTTTGTTGATTGCAACAATAACTTTCATTTTGGAGGTTATTGCAGGCCCACAACAAATTTTGAGAGCTTTTTTGACAGCTGTTGCCATTTCAGTTGCTGCAATTCCAGAAAGCTTGCCTGCTGTGATAACAATCATCATGAGTTTGGGAATTGGAAAGCTCTCAAAACAAAAAGCAATTGTTAAAAGAATGCATGCTGTTGAGACATTGGGCTGTTGTGATGTGATATGTTCTGACAAAACGGGCACAATCACACAAAACAAAATGAAAGTTGAAAAATGGTTTGGATTTTTTGAAAAAACATCTTCCGAATTTGATTTTTTCTTGAAAAATATAACATTATGCAATGATTCAAAGTTGGGAGAAAATGGTTTTGTTGGTTCGGCAACTGAAATTGCTTTGATGAATTTTGCACAATCTTGTGGAAAAGATAAACAGGCAGAAGAACAAAGACATGCAAGAATTACAGAGGAACCTTTTAGCTCAAAATCGAAAATGATGTTTGTGTTAAATAAGATGGAAAAAGAAAGTGTGTGTTTTGCAAAAGGTGCACTTGATTGTATTATAAAGATGTGCACGTTTTGTCAAACAGAAAAGGGCATTGTTTGCCTTGATGAAAAAATGAAAAAAGAAATTTTCAGTGCCAACAAAACAATGTGTGAAGATGCACTTCGAGTGATTGCTTTTGCATATAAGACGACAGACAAACTTGAAAGAAGCGGATTTATCTTTCAGGGGCTGTGCGGAATGTTCGATCCACCAAGACGAGAAGTTTTTGATGCGGTCGAAAAATGCAAGGGTGCTGGTATGAGACCAATCATGATAACTGGCGATTTCAAAGACACAGCATTTGCCATTGCAAAAAAAGTTGGAATAGCCAAAAATGAAAGTGAAGTTTTATCTGGTGAAGAAATTGATGCAATGTCAGAGGAAGAATTTGTAAACAACATTGAAAGAAAAAATGTCTTTGCAAGAGTTAGCCCAGAGCATAAAGTCAAAATTGTGTCCGCATTAAAGAAACTTGGACACATTGTTGCAATGACGGGAGACGGCATCAACGATGCTCCAAGCCTAAAAACGGCAGACATTGGAATTGGTATGGGGATGAGTGGAACAGATGTCATTAAGGAAACGGCAGATATTTTGATTACGGATGACAATTTTGCGACAATTATTGTTGCCGTGAAAGAAGGAAGAAAAATATATGGAAACATCCAAAAGACAATAAAATATCTTTTTTCTGCAAACATGGCAGAGATTTTGGCTCTGTTTTTTATCACAATCTTATTGCCCGGCAAGACCTTCTTATTGCCAATTCAAATTTTGTTTGTGAATTTGATAACAGATAGTTTGCCGGCCATTGCACTTGGAACAGAAGCGGCAGAAAAAGGAGTGATGAGAGAAAAACCGCGCGGGGCAAGAGAGACATTGCTGTCTGGTGGTGCCGGTGTAAGTATTTTGGTTTTAGGTTCAATACAAACATTGTTGACACTTGCTGCTTATTTGTTTGGTTTTTTTGTGTATGGAGAACCGGTTGCAATCACGATGGCATTTTACACATTAAATTTGATTCAACTTTTCTATATGTTTACTGCACGAACAAAGCAAAGTTGCTGCAAATCAAATCCATTTAAAAACAAATTTTTCACATTGTCACTTATTGCCGGATTTGTAATTTTGATTGTTATCGCATGCACACCAATTTCTCATGTTCTAAACCTTACAAGTTTGAATGTTTCCTGCTGGGTTTTGGTTGCGATGTTGTCAACCTCAATTGTTTTTATTGGAGAAATTTACAAAGCTGTGGAAAGAAAAATTTTCAACAAGAAATTGCATTAGAAATAATGCAATTTATTTTTTGATTTTTGGCTCTGTTTATGATAAAATCATAGTATGAGTTTGGCAGAGATAATCAAACAGCAAGATTTTTTTGCAAAATTGGTGGAAAAGAAAGAAAAAAACACGCTTTCAAATGCCATCTTGTTTTCTTGTGATGACAAGTTGTCAACTCAACCTGTTTTGACTCTTGCAGCATTGCTTTTGGAATATGACACTTTTGATTTGTTTGATGAAAACAGCGCAGAATTTCACAGAATTTCAAATGGTATTGATTTGGACGTCAAAGTTTATCCGAGAAACAATGAAAAGTTGCTTGTTGCAGATTCAAACGAAATCGTTGCAGAGGCGAGTGTGAAGCCGGTAAATTTGCCATACAAAATTTTTGTGATAAACAATATTGACATTTCCACAGAGGAGGCGCAAAACAAACTTCTCAAAGTTTTGGAAGAACCACCAAAAAATGTCTATTTTCTGTTGAGTGCGCAAAGACTTGATGCGGTTTTGCCAACCATAAAAAGTAGGTGTGACAAAGTCAAAGTTGGCACTCTTGACGATGAGACAATCAAGAAGATTTGTTCAAACGAACTTGCATGTCTTTTGGGCGAGGGGTACTTTGGAAAAAGTCTTGCGCTTTCACAAAAAGAAGATTTGAAAGAAGTTTGTGATTTTGCTGTAAGTCTTTTTACAGACATGAAAAACAGCAAAGATGTTTTGAGATTTTCAAAAAAAATGGCAGAACTGCGAGAAGACGAAGATTTGATTTTGGAGATTGTGTCTCTTTGCATTGAAGACATAATCAAACTCAAATGTGAAAGCGAAAATTTATGCAGGCTTAAACCTTATGTTGCCTCACTCAAAAATGTTGAAATGGAATTTTCTGTTGAGGCTCTTTGTGAGATTTCAAAGCTTGTTTCAAACTTGTTGAAGAAATTTGATTTCAATGCAAATTTAAATGTTGCGTTGGACAATTTTTTACTCAAAATGTTGGAGGTAAAATATCTATGCAAATAGAAGTTGTTGGTGTGAAGTTTAAAAGTAGCAACAATGTTTATTCTTTTGATCCAAACGGAATTGATATCAAAGTGGGGGATTATGTTTTGGTGGACACAGAGAAGGGAACTGACCTTGGAAGGGTGTTTAGAAACAGAGAAATGATTGATTCAAGCACATTGCTATCTCCTCTGAAAAAAGTTGTCGCAGTTGCGACATCCGATGTTGTTGCAAAAGCTGAAAAGTATGATGAAGAAGCTCAAAAATATTATGCTGTTGTGAAAAAAGCGGTGAAAAATGCCGGGCTTGAAATGAAAATTGTCAAGATTGAGGCCAGTTATGATAATTCAAGATATATCATAAATTTCACATCAGAAAACAGAGTTGATTTCAGAGACCTTGTCAAGACTTTGGCGACAGAACTGAAAAAGAAAATTGAATTGAGACAAATCGGAAGCAGAGACGAAGTGAGAATGCTTGGTGGATTTGGTCCATGTGGAAAGATTTGTTGTTGTGTGCAAAATCTGGGAGAGTTGGAACATGTTTCAATGAAGATGGCAAAAAATCAAAATCTTTCCCTCAATCCTGCAAATATCAGTGGATTGTGTGGAAAACTTATGTGTTGCCTTGCTTATGAAAATCCAATATATCAAGAAGCAATCAACATGATGCCAAAGGTAAACAGCCAAGTCAACACAAAAGATGGAAAAGGGATTGTGGTTTTCAATGACTTGCTCAAAAGAGAAGTTGATGTGAAGTTTATAAGGGGAGAAGATTCAGAAATAAAGACATATCCGCTTGATCAAATCACATTCAAAAAGGAAGAAAAATGACACTTTCACAAGAAGAAAGAATTGAAGATTTGCAGTGTCAAGGCTTGAAAATAATTCAAAACAAAAATTTGTATTGTTTCACAAGTGATAGCGTTGTTCTTGCAAATTATGTCAAAACAAACAAAACAGATAATGTTGTTGAAATTGGTGCCGGAAGCGGAGTGATTTCAATCTTGGTGCAAGCAAAAAATGTGTTAAAAAAAATCACAGCTTTTGAAATTCAACCTGCAATGGCGGAACTTTGTCAAAAAAATTTGGAGCTAAACAATTTGCAAAACAAGATTGATTTGATTTGTGACAAAGTTCAACATTTTGAAAAATATTTGCCTGCTGCAAGTGTCGATGTTGTGTTTTCAAACCCACCATACTTCAAGCAAACAAGCTTCAAACAATCAGAAACGAAAAAAATCTCGAAAGAGGAAATCTTTTTGCCGCTTAAAGACCTTGTCGAAACTGCAAGCAAAATGTTGAGAAGTGGGGGAAAGTTTTACTGCTGCTATGGAGCAGAGAGATCTGTGGAAATTTTTACAGAGTGTCAAAAACAAAACTTGGCAATCAAAGAGATGTTTTACACAGAAAATGGCAAAGGCGAAGTGAAGCTGGTCGTTTTTAGAGCTGTCAAAGATGGGAAAAGCGGAGTGAAAGTTTTGCCCAACCTTGTCACAAATGAAGATGATGGAACATATCTTGAAAAATTAAAAACAAAAAATTTCAAATAAAAAAAGACCTGTCTATTTCAGGTCTTTTGTTTTTGTGGTAACTTGTGGTGTTGGATTCTCTTCTGCTTTAACCAATTCAATATATGGTTTCAAATATGGCTTTGGTGTCATAAAGTCATGCACTAATGCCATTGTCAAATCTGAACCAAGAATTCTGATTATGTTTAAGGTTTTTTCTTCACCATCCGACTTGATTGCATGAGCTCTCTTATATTGTCTAATTGATTTATCATACTCTGGTTGATATTTTGGATTTTTCATTGCTTTTAAGGAAAGGGCAATCATCTTTTTTTTGATGCTTTCAAATCTTTTTTCGTTATGTTTCAGTGCAACATTTACAAGACTCAATTGAGTTTTTGCAATACTAATAAGATCATCATCAAGTTTTTCGTATCCGTATTCTTCTCTCTGTTCTTCGGGATCAGCAAACTCAAACTCATGATGCCAATTGCCAGTTGCTCTTGCCAATGCTAATAGGCGATTTCTTTTTTCTTCACTATTTTTTTCTTTACTCAACCACATTTTTTCTTCCCCACTCTTTTTTATTATATATAGAGAAACATATATTGTCAATAACAAATTTAAACAATTTACATAATTTTGCAAATTAAACAAGCAACAATTGTTCCAATCAATGAACATACAAGAGCAACAGGGATTGCATAGAATAGTTTTTTAATTTTTGTTTGTGAAATATATACACTTGCGACATAAAAAATCGTTTCACTGCAACCCATGATTACGCAAGCACAACGGGAGATGTAGCTGTCGGAGCCATAGGTTGTGAAAATGTTTTCCAAAATGCCATAACTCCCACTGCCAGTAAATGGGCGCAATAAAATAAGCTCACAAAGTTCTGTTGGAATTCCAAGCAAATTAAAAATGGGAGACAACAAATGAGCAAGCCATGCAGTGATACCACTCACTCTCAAAAGAGCAACAGCAATCAAAATTGATGCCACAAACGGAAAAATATCAACACAAAGCCTGATTGCTCCTTTTGCGCCTTTGACAAAAGTATCATAAGTGTTCACTTTTTTGAAAATGGAATAGACAAAAACAAACAGAAAAATGATTGGCAAGATGTAAATGCTCATTTTTTTGCCCTCATCTTATGTGTGACTTTATCTATCATGTGAACAAACAGAATTCCCAAGCATGTTGTAAGACATGTCACAACCAAAGTTGGAATGATGATATCAGCTGGATTTTGAGAGCCTGCGCTTGATCGCAAGCCAATGATTGTTGTCGGCAGAAGTTGAATTGATGTTGCATTGACAACAATAAGCATGATAACGGCAAAATTTGCTTTCCCACTTTTGTCATCCAATGCTTGCATAGCGCGAATACCCATCGGGGTTGCTGCATTGCCAAGACCAAGGATGTTGGCAGACATGTTCAAAGCAATCACTTTTTGTATCTGTGGGTCATCAACACGAAAAATAAACCTTATTAAAGGGCGCAGCAGTTTGGCAAGTTTTTCACTCAATCCACTTGCATCAACAAGTTCCATAATTCCAAGCCAAACGGCATAGATGGCACAAAGCTCCACACATAGTTTCAAAGCATCAGTGGAAGCGGAAATCATTTCACTCAAAACACCGCCGGGGTTTGTGATAAGCATGACAAAAATGCTTGAAAGCATCATTAACAGCCAAAATATATTCATATTGTTTCTTATGCAGAAAGCCGAAAAAAAATAATTGATAACGACAAATCTTGACTTAAAAATGAGAAATTTGTTATACTTTTTGTATGAAATTGATTGATGCTCACGGGCATTTGAACGACGAAAAATTTGATGATGTCAAAGATGTTGTTGCAAGGGCGGAAGAACAGGGGCTTGAAGCTATGATTTGTTCGTCTTGCAATCTTTTCTCATCACAAAAAGCGGTGGAGCTTTCAAAACAATATGAAATAGTGTTTGCAAATGTTGGATTTCACCCAGAAAATGTTGACGAAATTACGCCAAATTCTCTTTCCGAAATTGAAAAATTGGCGAAACAGGAAAAAGTTGTTGCCATTGGAGAAATCGGTTTAGATTATTATTGGAGACAGGACAACAAAGAAAAACAAAAAGAAGTTTTCATCAAACAGATTGAGTTAGCAAACAAACTCGATTTGCCAATTGTTGTGCACACAAGAGAAGCAATGGGAGACACCTTGGAAATTTTGAGACAACACAAGGTCAAAATGCCAAGCCTTATGCACTGCTTTGGTGGGAGCTTGGAGAGTGCACAAGAACTTTTGAAACTTGGTTTTTCATTTTCATTTGGTGGACTTGTGACGTTTAAAAATGCAAAAAAAGTTGTTGAAGTTGTGAAAGGATTGCCAATGGAAAATATTCTGTTGGAAACAGATTGTCCTTACATGACGCCGGTTCCATTTCGCGGAGAGAGAAACGAGCCAAAAAATGTTGTGTATGTTGCAGATGAAATTGCCAGAATCAAAGGCTTAACAATAGAGGGTGTTGCAAAAATGACCACAGAAAACGCAAAAAGGATTTTTGGGATATGAGTGAATTTGTTTTTAAAAAGAAATATGGACAAAACTTTTTGAGTGACAAGAACTTGCTTTCTGCCATTGCAGATGATGCTGGCGTGACAGATGAAAGTGAGGTTTTGGAAATTGGGGCCGGCGCAGGAAGCTTGACGACAATTTTAAACGAAAAAGCAAAAAGAGTTGTGTCTTTTGAAATTGACAAAGATTTGCAAGAAACATTGCTTGGGCTTAACCTTGCAAAAACGGAATTTATTTTTGGAGATTTCATGAATTTTGATATGGAAGAAGTGGAACAACACTTTGCAAAACCATATAAAGTTGTGGCCAATTTGCCGTATTACATCACAACTCCAATCATTTTCAAATTGTTTGAAAATTCAACAAAATTGGAAAGTTTGACAATAATGGTGCAAAAAGAAGTTGCCGAGAGAATTTGTTCAAGTGTCGGAGGAAAAGAATATGGCATTTTGACAATCATGACGCAGTTTTATGGAAACAGCAAAATCACAAGAATTGTCAAACGACAAATGTTTCATCCACAGCCAAATGTTGATTCTGCAATTTTGCATATTCAGATCGAGCCAAACAAATTTCCAAAGATAGATAAAATCAAATTTTCAAAGTTTGTCAAAGCTTGTTTTGCGATGAGAAGAAAAACACTTCTCAACAATCTTGGTAGCATTTACAATAAAGATGGTTTGAAAACGATTTTAGATGAAAAAACTCTTGCAAGAAGAGCCGAAAGTTTTACGCTTGAAGAATTCGTCGATTTGTTTGAAAAATGCCAAAAAATAGCCTAATTTGCACAAAAATTAGGCTTTTTTAATATGAAATTATGTGGAACAATGTTGTGAAGAAAAACAAATTCTGCTTGCAACATCTCTTGCAATGCAACTTGCAAAAGGATTGACAGAAGAAGACATCAAAATTTTGCTCAATCTTATAAATCAGGTGAGTTGCTCTCTTGTCAATTTGCTTGGTTGTAAGAGAAAATAAAAAAACGGACCATGTCCGTTATTCTGGTAAAACATTGACAACAAATTTTGCTGTGATTTCTGGATACACTCTCGCAACGAGGGTGTAAGAACCAGACATTTTGATAGGCTCTTTGAGGTCTATTTTTTTCTTGTCTAAAGAAATCCCAATTTTTTGAAGTTCATCTGAAATTTCCTTGTTTGTGATTGAACCAAAAGTTTTGCCATTGGCTCCACATTTGATTTTTAAAGTCACACTTTTTCCTTCAATGCGCTTTGCCAATGCTTCTGCTGCCAAAAATTCTTGATGTTTGTGATATTTTTCTGCATCTTTTTGAAATTTGTTTTCGTTGAGGGCGCTTGTGTCAGCCAGCTTTGCACTGCCATTTTTGAGCAAGAAATTTTTTGCAAACCCATCAGAGACTTCTTTTATTTCTCCCTTTTTGCCAGTTCCTTTGACATCTTTAAGAAGCACAACCTTCATATTTTTCTCCTTACAGAAAAAGTTTACAACAAACAGGTTTATTTTGTCAAGGAAAGGAAATCATTCTGTGCGGAGGAACGATGGATATTAGATGTAGAAAAACATCATGCAAATATAACAATAAATATACTTGCATGGCACGAGAAATTTTGATCAGAAAAAATTGTGTTTGTCAACAATTCCAAAAAGATTTTGCAAAGCCTGTTGTTGACAAGACAAAAAAGATTTTCACAGACGACCCACCAATATATGCACCGCAAAGAGACTCTGCAACGATTGGCATCGATTGTAAGGCGTCCTGTCTTTTTAATGATGGCGGAAAATGTGTGGCAAACGGAATCACTTTAAACGACATCAAAGAAGAACCTCTCTGTGTGACATTTTTGCGAAAATAAAAATTTGTCTTGCAAATGAAAAAGAGGTGTTGTATAATATACCATATGAAAGAAAACAAAGAAAAACAAGTCAAAACAGAAGTAAAGAACACACCGGAAATGGAAGAATCTTTGGTAAAATCAATCAGAGAAAGTTATCTGGACGTTTATTATTATCAACTCAAACAAGAAAATGGGCTTTTGGGAGAATATGATGTTGATGGGAAATACACAATCAAGGATGCCAAAATTTTGGATAGCCTTGTGACAATCCCAAAACAATTTCAAGAAAAAACAGACAACTTGGTTCGTGCGGCAGTCAAAATTGGTAGGAATGTTTTGAATTTTGTTGTAGAGCTTGATCTTGCAGAGAGTTATTGCTCGGCAGAATTATCATTGGTTGAGATTGAACATGGGGCAGAAGAAGATGTAAAGCATGTTCAAGAACTTGGACAAATTGTTGAGATGTATTCTCCACTCTTTGTTGAAAATGTGTATAAGCAATGGAACATTCGTAGAGAACCTGTTGAAATTGACAAGGAAGATCCGATATTCAAACTTCTTGACGCGTCAGACAAAATGTTTGACTTTTTACTTGAACTGACAGAACTTTTGGCACAAGTGTGTCTTATCAGAATGTTGCAAACACTTGAAAAATGTGGTCCAGTAGGAAAGAAAATTCTTGCTGAATATAATGAATATTTGAAAAAGTATGGCAAAGCCCCAGGCTCGTCAGACTATCACACAAAGTTGAAGAAAAAACTTGATGAACTTATCATCAAAAACAATGCTCTTGATTTGGTTATTAAAAATGGAGGAGATATTGCGCTGAAAGGTGTGATTAACCCAATCAATGCCATCAGGGGAATTGAAATACCAACTGCTGTTGAAACCAAAAACACACAACCAACAAACGAGAAACAAGTTGTTGCCGCACCAGCAACAAAGCCGGCGACAAAATCAAAAAGTGGAAGTAAACCGGCAAAAAGTAAGGGCGGAAGCGAGGACAAAGATTCTGGCTCGAAAAAAAGCGCAAAAAAAGGAAGAGAACCTGTTGGAGCCTCTGGAAAGAAAATTACTGGTCCAACCCCAATTTTGAAAGGTAACACAAATGACATGTTGGGCATGACAGGAAGTGTGAAGAGTGATATATCTACCAAAACCGGTCATTCAAAAACAGATGACGTCAAAAATGCAAGAGCTGCGTTAGAGGGCAGCGACGACAACAATTTTTCTACAGAAATGATTTATGAGCCAGAAGAAAAAACGACAGAGGTAAACCCATTAGAAAAACCAATAGTTGGTAGCACAAAAGTAGTGGAAGTTGAAAAAGTTTATTAAAATTTTACATAAAAAAAAGATGACCGAAG
>Ga0310786_10002692_pt1 | contig 26715 bp, 25 predicted proteins | sample AusTroGonzalo_MG_FD_203881 | JGI IMG/M metagenome (GOLD analysis project Ga0310786, IMG submission 203881) | Bovine rumen microbial communities from tropical cattle in Woodstock, Queensland, Australia - Gonzalo_03 (v2) (version 2) | ecosystem: Host-associated > Mammals > Digestive system >...
CCGGATGCTCCGTTATTGTTATTGGCCGGAGATGGCGCACCAAACCATTTGGAAGAGCTCTTAAAAGTGTTGGATTCTGATAAGGAACTGGCTATGAGAGTGCGTGCGGCAGTTTTTGTTTCCGGCAGAAGATGGAATTTAATCTTTGACAATCCGAGTAACGGTATTGTTGTTAAACTGCCGGAAGAAAATTTTGATAAGGCTTATCAAAAAATTGCATTATTAAATAAAAGACGCGGAATTTTTAAGCGTAAATTAACTTCCTTTGATGTAAGATACCCAAATAGAATAGTTGTGGACATTGATAAGTCGGTTGAAGACTTAATGTATAAAAGATAGAAAAAGGGGATAAAATGAACCGCTCTTTTAGCAAAATGCCAGTTATCGCAGCCTTGGATATCGGAACTTCTAAGGTATGCTGTATCATCGCTAAGGTAAAAGATAAAAAAGTTTCTATTTTGGGTTACGGCTATAATGCCGCAAAGGGTATTAAGAACGGCGTTGTGGTGGATATTAATCAAGCAACCATTTCAGTTTGTAACGCCGTGGAAGCCGCTGAGCAAATGGCCAATGAACGCATTACCAATGTGATTGTTAATATCTCGGGTGATAAAACAAGAAGCGTGGTCAGAAGCTCTTCTATTGCTATCCATAAAAATCGTCCGGTAACGGATGAAGATGTGAAAAAAGTTACCGATAAAGGGTTGATGAAAGTTAATGTGGAAGGCAACGAACCAATCCACTTCTTAACCATGGGCTATCACGTGGATAATGATGAAGAAGTGAAAAATCCGATTAACATATATGGTGATAATTTAAGCGTGGATATTTTGTTGGGACTTTATCCTAAGGCAATGTTTAGAAATTTGGCAACGGTGGTGGAAAGCGCTCATTTGGAAATAGAAATGAAAGCCTTTTCGGCATATGCTTCCGGTCTTGCCTGTTTGGTTGATGATGAAAGAGAGTTGGGTGCTACCATTATAGATATCGGGGGCGGTACCACAAGTATTGCCAGCTTTAAGAACGGACATCCGGTTTATTTTTCATCCATTCCGGTGGGTGGTATTAATGTAACCAATGATATTGCTTTGGGCTTAACCACATCATTTAATTATGCCGAAGAAATTAAAAATCGCCACGGATGCGCTTTTCTTATCAGCCAAGACGAGCATGAGATTATTAATGTTTATCCGGTGGGCGAAGAAGATGACAGCAGTATTAAGCAAATTTATCGCTCGGATTTGATTAACATTATTTCGCCCAGAATTGAAGAAATTTTTGAAATTGTCGGTCGTAAGCTTGATGAAGCCGGCTATAAAAATACGGCATCACACAGAGTCGTTTTAACCGGCGGGGCAGCACAAATGCCCGGTATGCGTGAAGTGGCCAGTATGGTTTTGGACAAGCAGGTGCGAATCGGAAGACCGAGAAATATAGAAAATATTCCGCAAGTTTTGCATAATCCCGTATTTTCCACCTCTTTGGGGCTTTTGTTATTTGCCGTTAACAATATGGAACGCAAGATTGTTAAGACGGTTAATGTGGGCGCAGGCTCGGGCAGTATTTTTGAAAAAGTTTTGGAACTGTTTAAGAAAACCTGTTAAGCCAAAGTGTTTTATTTCCTTTTTTTTATTTTTTGTATAAGAAAAATATTTCGTAAAAGGTGCAAATTTTTTAGAGTTAGTAACCAAAACTTAAGGTATTTAAAGCTAAAATCTCTTCAAAATGATTTTAGCTTTTTTTAACGGAGAAAAAATATGGCAATAAAACTGGCTGTCGGCGATACGAATTTTACACAATTAAAACCAAGAATAACCGTTATCGGCGTTGGCGGCGGCGGTGGTAATGCCATCAGCAATATGATGGCTAAAAAGCTTGAAGGTGTTGATTTTGTTGTGGCTAATACCGATGCACAGGCCTTGGCGCTTTCTCCGGCATCACGTAAGATTCAACTGGGGTTGGATATCACCAGAGGTTTGGGCGCTGGTGCCAGACCGGAAATCGGTAAATTGGCCGCCGAAGAAGCTAAAGCAGATATTGAACGCGAGATTGCCGATTCCAATATGGTGTTTATTACAGCCGGTATGGGTGGCGGCACGGGTTCGGGTGCTGCACCGGTGGTTGCTAAAATTGCTAAAGAAAAGGGAATTCTTACTGTCGGCGTGGTTACAAAGCCGTTTGCCTTTGAGGGTAAAAAGAGAATGGAAAATGCCGAAAGCGCTTTGGAAACCTTTATTAACGAAGTGGACAGTATTATTGTTATTCCCAACCAAAACCTCTTTAGGATTGCAGATAAAAGCACAACCTTAAAAGATGCTTTTATGCGGGCAGATGAAGTGCTTTATGACGGGGTTCGCTCCATTACCGATTTGATGACGATGCCGGGACAAATTAATTTGGACTTTGCCGATGTGAAGAAAATTATGGCAGATCGCGGTAAAGCCATTATGGGCACAGGTGAAGCCGAAGGCGAAGACAGAGCCAGGGTTGCCGCCGAGCAGGCTTTATCTAACCCGATTTTGGATGATTGCTCGCTTAAAGGGGCTAAGGGTTGTTTGATTAACATTACCGGCGGTTCAGATATTACCTTGATGGAAATTGATGAAGCCGTGAACATTATTAAAGAAGAATTGGATGATGAAGCCGAGCTTATTTTCGGTTCCAGCTATGATGACGGTTTATCGGGACGTATCCGCGTTTCGGTGGTGGTAACGGGCATTAATGATAATGCCATATCACAGCCTAAGAGAAACAATATGAGTTCTTATGTGGAAATTGAGCCGGCACCCGTGGTTGAAGAACTAACGCCGGTGGCCGAGGAAAATTTTGCGGCAGAAGAAACAACTCTTCAAGATGAAGAAACAGAAGATAAAGAAGAAACAGATAATGAAGAGTCTCAAGATAATGTTGTTGAATTGAGCGAAGTCAGAAGAGAAACAACGCCTGTTCAAGAAGAATTTGATGTGATGAAAGAGGAAACAACCGAAGAACCACATGCCTCATCTTCGTTGTTTAATGCGATTATTAATAAGTCGGCTGTGGCTGATACCGCAGATGATACAGAATCGGCATCTGAGCTTTCGGAAGTTAATATAGATAAGCCTTTTATGCCGACAGCCTCGGTTAAGATTATTGAAGAAGAGCCACAGCTGTTTCCGGAGCAGGGCGAGGTTGAACAACCTTTTGAAAGAAGAGCTCGCGAAGAAGCAGAGGCTATGATTGAAGAAGAGCCGGTGGAGTTGACACCGCAACGCAGTTTTATTAATAAGATTTTGGGTATTTCTTTGGCCAAAGCCAAGAAGACGGCGCCGAAGCCTGTTTCTATGCCGAAGTTTGATGAAATTGAAGACTTTGCCGAGAAAGAAAGCGCTAATGAAGATGATTTGGAGATTCCCTCATTTTTGAGAAGAAGATAAAATTTATTTGCGGGCATAAAAAAGGCTGTTGGGTTAAACCAACAGCTTTTTTTTCTTTTTTAGAGATGAGTATGGGGAATGTAATCCTCTTGCTCCACGGCATCTAGATACCACGGATCTCTTTCTTGAACCTCTTCCCAGGCTTGCTGGATGAAAGAGTCAAGAACGTCGGACATTTTTCCAACACAGAAAGAGGTTGCTCGGTCAAGAATCTCCTGAGCCAAGAAGGGTTCAACCTCCATAAATTCCGGTAGGTCATGAGAAGCATCACGCTGATGACCTTTCTCTTTTTTGCACCGTACAGTGAGAAGAAAATCAACACTGTCCATCACCATCTCAACGGGCCGTCCTAAGCACGTCCGTTCACAAATTCTTTGTTCTGCCATTTTTTAAAAAAATTAAAATTAATAATAAGACATAGTCTTAAAAAATATGTCCGTACCTTAACATAAAATTAGAGGCTTGTAAAGTATTTTTTTTGACTGTTAAAAAAAGGCATAAAAAAAGAGAGGCAGATAACCTCTCTTTTTTATTGTTTAAGCTAGGCTTATTACAGAGCGTATCTTACACCAAATGAAAATTCATTAAAGTGGTTAACAACAGAACTGTGTACCCAGTTATAGTGATACATAGCTCTTAAAGATGTCTTCTCTGTAACGGCATATTGTAAACCGGCACCTAAGCGTTCACCATGACCATGGTCATTGCCAGAAAGACCATCCCAGTGAGCTCTAATTCTGTTCCATGTCAAACCGGCAGAAACAACGCCTTCCCAACGACCAGAGCAACCCAAAGGTTGGAAACCTAATACGTCAATACCATACTTTGTGTTACGAGTTGTTAAATCTTGTTTGTGCTCTCTGAAGCCATTATCAAAATAGCCTTCAATACCATAGTGGTCTGTTCTGGCACCCAATACACCAATCAAACTCCAGTTCTTTGAGCTAATATAATTACCTGAATCAGATGAAACAGTTGAATATGCGGCATCTAAACCAACATAAGGAGTAATATCAATAGCTTCTGCATTTGCAGCAACCATTCCGGCAACACCGGCTAACAATAAAACTTTTTTCATTATCTAAATTCCTCTCATGAGTTAAGAAAATATCGTCCTTTAGCAAACGATAGGGCAAACTTTAGTCTATATTTTTTCTGATTGCAAGCAAAAAGTTTATATTTTCTCCAGAAAATATGTTAAATCAGTATGAAAATGAGCCGAAAATCTAATGTTTTTGAGAAAAAATGCAACCGCAATAGGTTTGATTATAAAGGTTTAATTCCTTAATCAGGCGGGCACGGAGCTCTTGCATGCCGTTTTTACGTCCCTCAATTTCAAGATAGGGCATCCCTGTTTCTTTTGAAGCCTCAAAACCGGCCTTGTTAACTTGGGATAAATCTTTCCATCTGGAAACACCCAAAACCGATGAAACATGGGTGAAACCATGCTCTTTGGCATAAATCATCGCACGATTTAGCCTGTATTTGAAGCATAGCGAACATCGTTTTGAGCGTTCCGGTTCATCTTTATAAGGAGCAGCCATTTTAAGCCAATCTTCCGGATTGTAGGGGAGCTCAATAAAGGCTATATTCCATTTATCACAGAGCTTTTTTTGCTCATCGCGGCGCTTGATATATTCGGCTTTAGGGTAAATATTCGGATTATAAAAAAGCACGGCAAAGTTTGCCTTGTCTTCTTTGAGCTTTTGAATAACCGCACAAGAACAAGGCGCACAACAAGAAAGCAACAATATTTTTTTATTTTCGTATTCCATAGGGCGAGAGTATAGAGATAAATTGCGTATTGTCAAGAAAAAGGCAATAAAAAACCCCGCACAAAGGCGGGGCAAAACCCTGCACAAAGGCAGGGCAAACAGGGCGTTTCAAATGGCCGCGGGCAGAATGGTTGATTTGTCCATATGTATGTATATGGCATTTTTCTCATCTGCGTAGGCGGGGCCGACAATCAACTCGGCGTGAGCACGGAGCCTGTCATACAAAGGTGTTGTTTCTTGTTGAGTAATCCGCATCAGCATCTTTTCAAAAAACGCGATGTCTTGCATTACCTCAAGTTCCTGCGGCTCTTTTCTCAGCTTGTCAATAATTTCCTGCACATGGGGGGCAATTGCTTTCTTGCCCACACAGTTTAAAAACACCATTTGAACGTTGTCATTGTTACCAACGGGCGTGGTGGTTACCACAAAACCGGGCCAGATGCTAAACTGTTTGGTACCGTCATTGCAATACTCCGGGCAGGCAATCAGAAGGGCCGACCTTTGATTTGATTTAATTTGTTCCATTTTTATATATTTAAAAAATTTGATAATAATATGAAATTGCGGCAGGGATAACACAAAAAAAATATTTTGTCTAGTATTTTTTTTAGGACACAAAAAATCCCTCGCAGCACAGTGGCGACGGGGGATTTTGAACAGTCATTCATCAGAGAAAGGTTATTGTTTGGTCTTTTTTAGAGCTTCTTGCTGGTTTATCTCTGCGTTTTTGCGCGCAAATTGGTAGGTAACCAGGGGATCTTTGAAGCGCGAATCTGTTTTTAAGATTTCTTCAACCTGAGGTAACAGCTTGTACTGTTTAGCATAATGGAAGAGAAGGTATCTGAAATTTTCACAATACAGTCCTCCGCTTTGAGGGTACACGCTAATCAACAGACGTTGAAATTTTTCATCTTTATCAGGCTTTAGACCAAGCTCTTTTACGTTTTTCCAAAAGGTCATGTGCAACACGCGGTATTTGTTTAGGTATGACAGGCAACTGCCGTTATGACTGATAGAGTGCGTATTTTCCTTAAACCAGCGATCCATTTCATTGGTCGGACGCATATGTGGTTCATAAAGAGAAACGTCTTTGAGCTTCATAAGCAGACTGTTAAAAGAATTAGAATTACTGTCATACGAGTAATACCTTACAAGACTTTTGTTCTTTCTTCTGGGATAGGTCAGCTTTTTGGGCTGTACCTGTTCTAAAGAAGGCTTTTTCTTGCGGCGTTTGATAAGAAAAACGGCACCGATGCAAATCAGCATCAGACCGATAATGACTACGGGTAAATAATAAGAATTCATAAAATTTATTTTTTTAGTTAATAATTCAAGCGATATAATGATAATTTGGTATGGCGCATTTTAATGAAAAAAGGAAGAAAGTCAAGAACCTTGTGAAAATAAAAAAAACGGGCATAAAACCCGTTTTCTTTTATTGGTGGAGCTGAGGAGGATCGAACTCCCGACCTACAGATTGCGAACCTGTCGCTCTCCCAACTGAGCTACAACCCCATAGTAATAAATTTTTTGGTCGAGCGCAAGCGCTTCTAGCTTCGTATGTTTCGCCTTAAGGCTCAAACAACTGCGCGTCGGGCACTCGTTTTATAATTTCGCTACGGTTGTTTACACTGCCCTTGCTTAATAACAAAACTTCGCCGTTTGCGGTAAAATGAGCACCCGTGCTTATTTTATCCTCACGCCCAACTGAGCTACAACCCCATAATGTGTTGTTTTCTACACTCTAAAATGAATAAATACAAGTGTTTTTTTTGATTTTACAGGGTTTTATTAACTCATTGTTTTTACTTGTTTCTTAACAAATTATTAAAAAATGATTGACAATTCGGAATTCGTGTTATAGCTTTTAGCTACAAAATATAAGTATATGTCATGAATTAAATATATGTCAGTAAATTACTAGTTCCAGGTTTGGCAGACGGTTTCATTATCCCGGGTGTCTAACCAAACCTTTCAACATAATGTCCAACCTAAAAAAAATTAAAAAAGATGTTGTACTTTCGGGGATGTTTCTGCCATATGCCCCCAAAACTATGAAAACAGCGCCTGATGTAGCCTAGAGCTTATCCGCGCTGTTTTTTTATGCAAAATCGGTAAAATTTTTCTTGCAATTATATTTATATGGGTTATAAAGGCTTTGTTTTGATTGGTAGCAATCAGTATTATTGTGGGGTTGTAGCTCAGTTGGGAGAGCGCTTGAATGGCATTCAAGAGGTCAGGGGTTCGATTCCCCTTAGCTCCACCAATAAAAGAAAGACGGGTTTACCCCGTCTTTTTTTGTTGGCTAAATTAAAGACCGGAAGCGAACCCCGAAGAAAGGTGTATCTATAGAAGATATTCTTTTATTTTTTGTTCATCAAAGTAAACAGGGGTATCAAACATTTTTTCAAGGGTTCGTCTTGCTCCGTAACGGTGCACTTGCGGTGCGCCATAACTTCGCTTCGGGCAAGCCAGCTGTAACAGTTGCTTTGGTTGCTGTTCAGCAAGTCGCAACTTAACAACTGCTATTGTTCTCGGCAAAAAATCTCCACCGGATATTTTTTGCTTTGCGAACCCCCTTAGCTCCACCAATAACAATAGAAAGGCACCTGTAGAAGGGTGCCTTTTCTGGTTACAAAAAAAGAGCGTCTCTTCTAGACGCCCTTTTTATTTATGCGGTCAGACTTATCAGTATGCACCGGCATATTTTTGAATGGTCTTCTTGAGCTTAGCAGCGCTATCATCATAAACGGCATAAGCAACATGAATGTTTCCGTTATCCTTATCTATACGATTAAACAAAATGGTATAGTTTGACTTTGTGTATTTAATCGTGGCGGTATATTCATATCCGCGGCGACTGCCTTTAACCTTAAACTGGCTGTTATTTTCACTTAAGATTTGCCATTTAGCCTTTGTGCAGGCTTCATGAATAATGTTTTTGGCCTGAAGCTGGCTGGTGTAGGCTCTAAATGTGCCCTTGTGAGTGTTCGGGTAGGCAATTTCTCTGTGTGTGCAGCAAGTAATACCTAAAACACAAGCTAATATTAAAAGTAGTTTCTTCATAGTCTTCTCCTTTGGTTAAATTCTTCTTTGAGGGTATATCCAAAGGATCTAATATGTCAAGTAACTTGTATATGATGTTGAGATGTTTTTCATCTATTGACAGTGTTAATTTTAGTGCTATGTTTTTTTTGAGGTTAAAATGACACGATATCGTTTGAATAATATTAAGATGGCGCTTGAGGCAGATGAGAAATCTGTTCTTTCTTATGTGCGTGAAATGTTGTGTCAAAAATATGGGTTTGATAAAATCAGCCATTTGCGGCTTGTTAAAAAGTCTCTTGATGCCAGGCATAAAGATAAGCTCTTTTTTGTGTATGCGGTGGAATTTGAAAGCGACAAAGCTGTTCTTGAAGATAAAGATTTGACCGAGGTTGAGGTTGAAAAAACGATTCAATTTGATGATTTAAGTTATTGTTTTAAAATGCGTCCTGTTGTTATAGGATCTGGTCCTTCGGGGATGATGGCCGCCCTTTGTTTGGCAGAGTTGGGGGCCAGGCCTGTTGTTATTGAGCGCGGTGCTCCGCTGGAAGAACGGCAAAAATTGGTGCATACATTTTGGGAAAAAGGTGAACTTTCGGAAGTTTCCAATGTGCAATTCGGCGAGGGCGGTGCCGGTACTTTTTCTGACGGCAAATTGATGACCGGCATTAAAAAAGATATGTTTACAAAAAAAGTGATGGATACCTTTATAGAAGCCGGTGCCCCGAAGGAAATTGCCTATTTGGCAAAGCCCCATATCGGTACGGATAATCTTTTAGTGATGACCAAAAAGATACGCGAAAAGATTATTTCTTTGGGCGGGGAATATCGCTTTTATGAGAAATTGGTTGATTTTAAGGTTGATAACGGGCGGCTTAGGGCAGCTGTTATTCAAAAAGGTGACGGCTCGTGTTATGAGCTTCAAACCAATCATCTGTTTTTAGCTTTGGGGCATTCGGCGCGCGATACCTTTCAAATGCTCTATGATAAAGGTGTGGAGATGACACAAAAGCCTTTTGCGGTGGGCGTGCGCATTGAACACAAGCAACAAGATATCAATTTGGCACAATACGGGAAGCATTTTTGCCATTCGCCATATTTGGGTGCGGCAGATTATAAAATGGCCGTGCATCTAAAAGACAATCGCTCGGTTTATACGTTTTGCATGTGTCCGGGCGGTGTGGTGGTTGGTGCCACAAGCTTGAAAGGGCATGTGGTTACCAACGGAATGAGCGAATTTCGGCGCGATAAAGAAAATGCCAATGCGGCCCTGTTGGTTAATGTGGATGAGCGTGATTTCGGCTCTTCACACCCTTTGGGCGGAATGTATTTTCAGGAAAAGCTGGAGAAAAAGGCTTTTGAACTTGGCGGAAATAATTATTTTGCGCCGGTGCAGACGGTTGGTGATTTCTTAAATTTAAAGCCCACCGATAAAATTGGTAAAGTGAAGTCTTCTTATTTACCGGGGGTAAAAGGGGCAGATTTTAAGAAGTTATTTTCATCAGAGTTGTGTGAAGCTCTTAGGCAGGGTATTCGTGCTATGGGGCGAAAGCTTAAAGGATTTGATGATAAAGAGGCAGTTTTAACGGCGGTAGAAAGCCGTTCATCGTCTCCGGTTAAGATTGTGCGTTCCGAAACCGGCGAGTGCTCAGTGAAGGGAATTTATCCCATAGGTGAGGGGGCAGGATATGCCGGAGGTATTACCTCGGCTGCGGCAGACGGCGTTAAAGCTGTTTATAAAGTTTATGAGTCAATGCGTTGAATTTAAATAAGAACTTATTTTGTTTGATAGCTTTCGTAAGCACTGATAATTTCTTGGTGAACGGCTTCAACATCTTGGGCAGCGTTAATTACCTTAAAGCGATCGGGTTCTTTTTTAGCCAATTCCAAATAACCTTGTCTTAAACGCTCATGAAACGAAATGTCCGCCTTTTCAAAACGAAGTTCTTTGGTGGCCATACCTTCGGCTTTCTTAAAGCTTCTTTCTAAGCCCTCTTTTACATCTATATCCAATAAAAAGGTGATATCGGGCTTAAAAGAACCGGCGACCACGTTATAAAGCGTATCTACAACTTGGGTATCACTAAATTTGCCGGCACCGTAATATTGATAGGCAATGGTTGAGTCATTAAACCGATCTGATAAAACGGTTTTGCCTTCTTTTAGAGCCGGCCAGACCACTTTGGTTAAATTAATCCGTCGGTCGGCATAAAAAAGTAAGGTTTCGGTGATTTCATCAAATTTATCTTTGTCCCCCTCCACTAAAAGAGAGCGAATCTTTTTACCCACATCTGTGGCACCCGGCTCACGCGTTAGCACCACATCATGTCCTTTTTTTCTTAAATATTGTTCAAACAACTTGATTTGAGTGGATTTTCCGGAACCTTCGCCGCCCTCAAATGTGATAAACAGTGCTTTAGACATTTATTTCTTTCCACCAAAAATAAAGTATTTCAAATTGGCCACAAAGCGATTTATAAAGCTCATCTTGGCAATATCTTTATCAGCCACCAAAGGAACTTTATCTTTAATCACATCGCCCTGCATAATAAGAATTTCACCTAATTTATCACCCTTAAAGATAGGCGCTTTAACTGGGGTATCATACAAAAGTTTGGCATGATATTTGTTTTTGGCGCTCTTTTTGAGGGTTTTGATGACATCATTTTCCACCACGGCATTGACATGTGGAATGGTGCCGTACCAAACAGGGATTTCGGCTAAGATTTGATTTTTGTTAAAGAACTTATAATTTTCATAATTGCTGAAGCCCCATGTCATCAGGCTTTCACTTTCTTCGGAACGCTCTTTGTTGCTACTAAGACCTGCCACAACCTCAATTAATCTTCTGTTGTTTCGCTTGGCCGAGGCCGTTAAACAAAAGCCTGCTTCATCGGTGTGCCCGGTTTTAAGGCCGTCTGCACCGCTTAGGCTATATAAAAGCGGATTGCGGTTACCTTGTTTAATGCCGTTATAGGTAAACTCTTTTTGCTTAAATATCGGATAATATTCGGGAAAATCTTTGATGATATGACGAGCTAAAATGGCCAAGTCTTCCACAGAGATTTTATGATCCGGATGCGGTAATCCGGTGGCATTTTCAAAATTGGCGTGCTTTAAGCCCATCTTTTCTGCCGTTTCATTCATCATGGCGGCAAATTCTTCCTCTGAGCCGGCCACATTTTCGGCCACCACAATACACGCATCATTGCCCGATTGGATTAAGATGCCTTTAATTAAATCTTCTACCTTAACTTCCTGACCGATTTTTAAAAACATTGTGGAACCGCCGGAAGCCGCACCGCCTTTTTTCCAGGCTTTTTCGCTTACCGTAAAGGTTTCATCTAAGGAAACATCACCGTCTTTGATTTTAGTTAAAAGAACATAGACCGTCATCAATTTGCTCATAGACGCCGGAGCTATCATCTCTTGGTGATTTTTTGTAAAAAGATAAGCGCCGGTTTCAAAATCCATCAAAATGGCGTTTCTGGCTTTTGTTTCAAAAGCATAAGCGCTGTTTACAAGCGCCATTAACGAAATACCTGCGGCTAATAAAATTTTGCTTGTTTTCATATTTAGAGGTTCTCCTTTAACCTTCCACAATGGTTACATCTGCGTGCCCGTAATCTAATACACGGTCTAAAATTTGCAGGGCTTCATCACGGCTGTGATAGGCCCCGATGCGAACACGATAAATACCGTCTTTGCTTAAATAGGCTTCATGAATGGTTACCTTGCCGAAACGTTGCATACTGTCTGCAGTTTGTTTGGCTTTTTGATAATCGGAAAAAGCACCGACCTGAACGAAATAGGTGCCCTCATCGGCAGGCTTGTTTTGTGTCTGAAGCGGAATCTCTTGTTCTCTTAAGGCAAGATTAACCTTTTCTTGAGCCGGTTCATTATTTTGAGCAACGGCCTTAACCTCGCCGTATTTAACGGCTGCATCGGTTGCTTTGGCTTTGTTATTGGAAGCTATCATCGCTTCTTTTAAGGCGCGGCTTTCTTTGGCCATAATCTCTACTTTGACTTTTGTAACGCCTTTTGTTTTATAGCCTAGAAGCTCGGCTCCTTTTTGTGAAAGGTCTATAATGCGGTTTTTAACATAAGGACCGCGGTCATTAACACGGGCAATAATGGATTTTCCGTTTTCCAAATTGGTGACGCGAACAATGGATGGCAAAGGAAGCGTGCGGTGTGCGGCGGTTACGGCGTACATGTTATACACTTCACCGTTTGCCGTGCGCTTGTTATGAAAATCCGAGCCATACCAAGAGGCCATACCGGTTTCGGAATAATTATAGTCTTCTTTTGGGGTATAACGCTGTCCCAAAGCCGTGTAGGTGGAGCCGACTTTATAAAATCCGCCTTCGGCTTTGATGGCAGAAACTTCTTGGGCAAGGCTTTTGTATTGGACAGGTTGTTTTGGAGAGGAGCAACCGGTTAGGATAAGGGCTGTTACACAGCTTAAAATAATTTTTTTATTGTATAATCGTACCATTTTTCTTCCTCGTATGCAAAAAGTCTAATCTGTTTTGTGGAGTTGTAAAGCGCTTTGAGCAAGTTATCAGCCGGAAGCTTGTTATTCCAAAAAAGATTTTGACAATTACAAAGTTTGTTCTATTATAATCGGGAAATCCTTAAGTAAAAGTAAAGGAACGGGGAAGATGATTAAGAAAAGTCTGATATTTTGCTGGTTAATGAATTTCTTGTGTGCTTTAGCTTTGTTAAAGCCTGTTGATTGCGGTGCGGTGGAATTGTTGCGTGCCGAGGATGAAAGTATCTTTTGGGATAATGAAATTCCCGAAGCTCAGAGCGTTAGAAGTGTCTTGGAAGAAACAATAATTGATGATTATCATGATGAACCTTCTAATGTGGAAGAGATTATTTTTATTCAAGAGCCGCTTAAGCCGATGAGAGCTCCGGGTTTGGGTGCTGTTCGTCTGCCGGAAGATATTAATGAAAAAGAAGACTTTAGTGAGAAAAAAGACGAAATTAATGATCCGACAATTATTAAGGTTAATCCCAAAACACCCAGATCATTTCAGTATCTTATCGGAAAAGAGCGCGAAGATTATGAGGCTTCAAAAAAAGAGTGGTTTAATCCTGAGCTTTTGATAACAAACAGAAAAGAAGAAAAGCCCGTAGATGAGCAAAGAGAAGCGCTGATTAACGGTTATCGTGAGCGCATTAATGCTTGTATGGACAGCCGTAAAGAAGAGCTTGATATGGAAATGAGTATGTTGGGTGTCGGTAATTCATATGATAGTGCGGCCTATCTTTCACAAACGCTTGAAGCGGTTGAACAATGCTATGACGGAGCCGGTGTGGATATTGTGCTCGGGTTATATGGTGATGATGATGAAACAATGAAGGCTTTTGAAAAGAAAATTCCTGATTTTCATATTCATAGCACAGCGCCCGGAATTAGCACAAAATATTGCGGCGAAAATTGTTCCTTGCGCGCTATGGCCGAGTGGCAGTTGGAAAAATTTTCCGATTACAGAGCCTATTTGGCCGAGCTGATTTCTAATGCCCCGGAAAAGCCGAAAACTAAGGTTGATGAGGTAGAAGTTCCCTTGATAGATGATGAAGTGCTGGCGAACGAAGAGGGCGATGATACGTTTCTTTATGAAGATAAACAAAGAGGCTTAATACGGGTTAGAAAAGTAGATGCCCCTAAAGCACAGCCGGTGATGATGTATGATGATGAGGGTGTGCCGTTCATTGACGAATCGGAGCTTTGATGGTCGATAAAATCAATCCTTCGGAAAACACATATTTTATCGGTCATGATGAGGCCGTACGTCAGTTTTTGACAGCTTATAACTCGGGTGCACTTCACCACGGATGGCTTATCGGCGGTGATGAGGGAATCGGTAAAGCCACATTCGCCTATAAGGTGGCACGTTTTCTTTTGTGTGCGGAAGCTTCTAAAAAATATGACAGCTTGGAGGTTAACCCCGAAAGCCCTGTTGTTTCACAAATAATTCAACGTTCACATCCGGATTTTAAGGTGTTGGAGCGGGATTATACGGAAACGGATAAAAAGAAGCTGATTAAAGCCATCAATCAGGGTGAAGAAGTGGATGAGGAAATGAAGCAATCGCTTAAGCGTTCCAGTGTGATTAAAGTGGAAGACGTGCGCGAAGTGGTTTCGTTTTTGATGAAAAAATCTTTTAATGATAACTGGCGGGTGGTGATTGTGGACAGCGTGGATGATTTGAACGCTTCTTCGGCTAATGCCCTCTTGAAAATTTTGGAAGAACCGCCGCTTAAAAGCATTTTGCTTCTCATTTCGCATAATCCGGGGCGCGTATTGCCGACCATTCGTTCCAGATGTACAAAGCTGATGTTTGCCCCGCTTGAGGAAGGAGAGGTGGCAACGCTTCTTAGGCGCTATGCTCCTGAGATTTCCGAAAAAGAGGTGAAATCCCTTGCCAAAATTTCGGGCGGCAGTATCGGACGAGCCTTACGGTATGCTGAAAATGATGCACTTAAAATGTATGAAGATATTCAAAAAATATGTTATGCCGGGGCAAAAAGCGATGGCGAGCTGATGGTGGATTTGGCCAATGAAGCGGCCGGTGATGAAGATGTGTGGGCCTTATTTTCAGAGCTTATTTGCCGATTTATTAGAGAAAACTTTCCTGATTTTGAGAAAAAAAGAGAACTTTATGAGGTTTATGAAAGCACTCTTAAAATCTTGGATGAAACCGAGCGGCTTAATATGGATAAAAAGCAGGCCGTGTTGCAGATATTGGGTGAATTGCAGAGTTGTTAGGGTGTAGGTTTATTTAGAGATAAAAAAAGCCGCTATTTTTGTAGCGGCTTTTTAACTTGTTTTTTTAGCCTAAAAGCTTTTTCCACCAAGTTTTCTTCTTTGCCCCGTCATCATCTGATGAAGATTCTTCTGCCACATCTTCTGAGGTTGATGTGTCATCTTTTCTATCATGTGAATAACGTGATTTACGACGATAACCTTTATGACGACGATCATATCTGCCACGGCGGCGAGGAGACATCTGCTCGTTTTCTTCGGGCTCTAAAGCGTAGGCTTCTTCTTCGTCCTCATTTTCGGCAACATCTTCTTCTTTGGTGCTGATGTTGGCTTCCGAATATGTGGTGGCCGCAGCAGTCTGCTCTGTCTTTTTGGTGGCAACACGGCTCTTTTCTATTCTGTAATCTGCGATATTACGAATATCCAAATCAGCCGAGATGATAATCTCTAAATCATATTTTTCTTCCAATTCAGCAAGCTGACGGCGCTTGTAATTTAAAAGATATACGGCCGTATCCGAAGGAAGTTTGACCTCCAGATGATTGTTTGTTCCTTTAATGCCTTCTTCTTCTATGGCGCGCAATACCAATGTGGCACTGCTTTCTGATGTGCGAACCACACCTTGGCCTTTGCAATATGGGCAAGAGGTGTAATTGCTTTCCACAAATGAAGAGTGCATCCGCTGACGTGAAATTTCCAAAAGCCCAAAAATACTCATTTTAGCAATTTGAACACGAGCACGATCCGGCTTCATGGCTTCTTTCATACGCTTTTCAACCGCGTGGTTATTGGCCGGTTCATCCATATCTATGAAATCTACAACAATAAGACCGGCTAAATTGCGCATTCTTAATTGTTTGGCTATTTCATCAGCCGCTTCCAAGTTGGTCTTTAAGGCCGTTTCTTCTATATCCATTTCGTGTGTGGCACGACCGGAGTTAACATCTATGGAAACCAGAGCTTCTGTTGGGTTAATAACCAAATAACCGCCGGATTGCAACTGTACAATCGGGCTATGGAGCTTATCCAATTCTTTTTCCACCTGATATTGTTGGAAAAGAGGCTTGTCTTCCGGCTTGCGACATTTTATCTTACGGCTCATATTTGGCGATAATATCTTACTGAACTCTTTGGCGTTCTTATAGGCTTCATCACCATCAATAATCACTTCACCGATATCTTTGTTATACATATCACGAAGAGCACGTTTGATTAAATCTCCTTCTTCGTAAATTAATGCCGGAGCAGGTGTGCTTAGGGCACTGTGGCGAATGTGATTGAAAGTGCGGATAAGATAATTGTAATCACGCACAATATCATCACGATCTTTATCTTCACCGGCTGTTCTTATAATTAAAGACATATTGTCATTTAAAGGAAGCTCGTGCATAATGTCTTTTAAGCGTTTTCTGTCGGCAGCAGAGGTGATTTTGCGAGAAACACCACCCGATTTGATACGGTTTGGCATTAAAACGCAATAACGTCCGGCTAAAGACAGATAAGTCGTGCAGGCAGCTCCCTTATTGCCGCGCTCTTCTTTGACAATTTGAATAAGCAAAGTTTGCCCTTCTTTGATAACGTCTTGAATGGTTGAGCGATAATAGAGCTTTCTGGCAAAGATGAGCTTTCTTTGCACTTCAAGATAATGCTCAAAATTCTCTTCATCTTCATCATTATCAAATTCACGGCAGGTCTTTTCATCATCATCAAAGTTTTCCTGCTCTTCTGTTTGAACCATATCTTCTTCGGATATTTCTTCGGCAATGCTTTCATTAATGCCGGCGGCTTCTGCCGAAACTTTGTATTTTTTAGGTCCGGAGCGACGTCCGCCTAAGAAGCGTGCCCCACGGCGATGATGACGCGGTGCCTTTTGTGTTTCTTCAACAACTTCTAAGCTCTCAGATGTTTCTCTTGGCTCTTGATCAGAATTTTCTGTTTCTGAGGGCTCTTGTTCCTCATTGTCATTACTTTGTTCATCGTTGCAAGGACAGGCCTCATCACAAGTGCAGACACCGGTTTCTTTGCAATGGCATTGGCCATCGGCTTCTCGGCAGGCACAATTTTCAGAACAACCGCAATCATCACTTTGCTCATCGTTGCAATGACAAGGCTCATCACAGGTGCAGACGCCGGTTTCTTTACAATGGCACTGACCATCATCTTTTCGGCAAGCACAATTTTCAGAACAGCCGCAATCTTCTTTTGGTTCGGAATCCTTTAAGACTTCGGTTGCAATTGTTGCGGCGGCAGCGGCTTCAGCCTGCCTTTTGGCCTCATATTCGGCACGTTTTTGCTCACGCTCCAAACGGCGACGCTCTTGTTCGGCTTTGCGTTCGGCCTGATATTTGCGCTTTCTTTCAATAATCTCTTCTACCTCGGCTTCAACTTCGGCTTTAACTTCATCTGAAACATTGTAATAGTCCGGATGAATTTCGCCAAAAGCCAAAAAACCGTGGCGGTTACCACCATAGTCCACAAAAGCGGCCTGCAAAGACGGCTCTATGCGAATAACCTTGGCGGTGAATATATTTCCTTTGATTTGCTTTTTAGCACTGGATTCAAATTCAACATCTTCAACCTTGTTCCCGTCAACAATGACAACGCGGGTTTCTTCAGGTTGCGTGTTGTCTATCAACATCTTTTTCATATTGTTTCCTAACTAATAATTATCGTCCCGTTATGTTTGGACGATATGTTTTATCTGTTTGCCCGCGGCAAAATAACTATCGGATTTATTATTCTTGATTGAGGACCGATACATTTGCCGGATATTTGTTTAAGCGGCATAAAGCCAAATATCCTCACGCGAAAAGGCAGAACGGAAACGTTTATGAAACGTGTTTTTATTTATCTACCGTTGATGCTTTTCAGCTTCTCCTTTGATTTAAACAAATATCAGATGATTTATAATTCCTTTTTTTGGCTATTGCAAGAGAAATATTTTAGAATATAAAAAATATTTTTGGGAATTAAAACCAAAGGTATTGACATTGTGTCAGAGTGGTGTTTAAATGTGGGCATAATGGATTTTTGGGCGCTTGAAAAGGCGTCTTTTTTTTGTTTTTTCGGCAGAAATGCCGATTTTTTTATGGGCAGGTAACTGCCCTTTTTTTATGGGGGGATATGATGATTGAAACCGAAATTGATGAGACTAATCTTTTTGAATGGTGCAGAAGGCTTATCTTTCATGAGGGAATGCGGCTTAAACCTTATTATTGCACGGCAGGAAAACTGACTATCGGGGTGGGACGAAATTTGGAAGATAACCCTTTGTCTTCAGAAGAAAAAAAGGCTATCGGTAACTGTATGGAGGGCATTACCAAAAACGGCGCCTTGATGCTTTTGCGTAATGATATAAAAAATTGTGTGGGGCAGTTGAGGCGTTATGTTAAAGGCTTTGATAAACTGGATGTTGAACGTCAGTATGCACTGTTAGATATGTGTTTTCAGTTGGGTATTAAGGGTTTAAGAAAATTTCATGGGATGCTCAAGGATTTTGAGGGAGGCAATTTTGATATGGCGGCTTATGAATGTTTGCATTCGCTTTATGCCAAACAAACGCCCGTCAGGGCCAAGCGCATTGCCTATCTTATTAAATTCGGGGTGTGGAAAGAGCGTTTTAGATAAAATATTTTATCCATAAAAAGATGGCTGCAATTACAGTGCTTAAAAACATGACGGGAATTGACCAGATGAGAAAGCGTACAAAGCTTATGGGACGATGTTCGCGTGCGGCAATACCTGCCACAATAACGTTTGCGGAAGCTCCGATTAATGTGCCGTTACCCCCCAAGCATGCGCCCAATGATAATGCCCACCAAACGGGCATCATGGCTTCTCTTCCGCCTAAGCTTGCCTCCATGGCTTTTAGGGTTGGTATCATGGTGGCTACAAACGGGATATTATCCACCATAGCCGAAAAGACTGAAGATATAGCAAGAATCATGTAAGTGCTTGCGGTAATGCTTCCTTTGGTAACGGATATGAAATATTTTCCCATTTTTTCTAAGAATCCTGTTTGCTCTAGGGCACCGACGATAATAAATAGACCGATGAAGAAGAAAATGGTGGTCCAGTCTACATGGTTTAAGATGTCTTCTACCTTTTCATCGCAATCCTGTTTCTTTAGATGGAAAGTATAAAGCAAAAGCATGAGTGCGGCGCCCATTAGCGCTACAAATCCGTTTTCCAGACTAAATTCTTCGGCAATGATGAAACCTGCTATGGTTAAAAACAAAACAAACAAAGATTTGTGCAATAGGTTAAAATCGGTGATGGCGTCTTTTTCATTGATGCTCATCACTAAGGTGCGGTTTTGTTCGGTGGCCTGCATACTCGGTCCCCAAAAATAAACAAACAGGGCTATTAAAGCACACATTATAACCAAAACCGCCGGGGTAAGCGTGTATAAAAAGTCGGTAAAACCTAAATTTAATGCCGAGCCGATGAGGATGTTGGGCGGATCTCCAATCAGGGTTGCCGTGCCGCCGACATTGGAGGCAAAAATGTTGATTAAGAGATAGGGGTAGGGGTTGACATCTAACTTTCGGGTGATTTCCATAGAAACGGGTACAATGAGGAGTACGGTTGTTACATTATCTAAAAAGGCCGAGAAAACAGCCGTTACAATGCCAAGCACAATTAAAATGCCCACGGGGCTTGCCTTAACTTTTTTGGCAGACCAAATGGCCACATATTGAAACATTCCCGAACGTTCAGAAATGTTTACAATGGTCATCATGCCGATTAAAAGAGAGATGGTGTTAAAATCTATGGCGGCGATGGCTTCATCTTGGTTGATGACTTTAAGCATAATCAAAAATGAGGCAAGCATGAGGGTTACCACGGCACGATTTAGCTTTTCACTAAACAATAAGAGGTAACAAACGGCCATAACGGTGAGGGCTATGCTTTGATTTGAAAATATGTTTTCTAAAGCGGGCATGTGCCTAGTCCTTTCGTTACATAAAATGCCTTATATAAAGATAGCCGGTGGCGATGATAATGGAAATGAGCATCACGGGAATTGACCATAATAGGAATTTGATGAAATTAATCGGTCTTCCTTCACGCGCGGCAATACCTGCCACAATAACGTTGGCAGAAGCCGCAATCAGCGAGCCGTTACCTCCAAAGCAGGAGCCTATGGATAATGCCCACCAAACGGGCATCACGGCCTCTCTTCCGCCTAAGCTTACTTCCATCTTTTTTAACATCGGTATCATGGTGGCCACAAACGGAATGTTATCTATGGCGGTGGATAATAAAGCCGATGTCCATAAGACGAGAAAAGCGGCTTTTTTGATGCTGTTGTTTACCAAATTTAGGGCATGATGACCTAAATAATCTAAAATTCCTGCCATCTCTAAACCATAAACCAAGGCAAATAATCCCGTAAAAAAGAAAATGGTTGTCCAATCCACCAAAGAGAAGGCATCTTCTGTTTTGATATCACGATCATGATGTGATAGGCCCCATGTGTATAGTGCAAGTAAAACAGCTGCACCGAAAAGAGCTATGGTTCCGTTTTCTATGCCAAAATATTCGCCTAAAATAAAGCCCGATACGGTGAGCACCAAAACAATGAGCGATTTGATAAGTAAAGACGGGTTGGTGATGCAGTCATGTTCGTGGATGGACATAATCTCTTTTTTGGCAGCACTTGTGGTTTTGAGCTTACGGCCGTAAACAATGTCAAATGCCCAAATTAGAAGAACAAGGCAGATGATAACCAGTGGGGTTAGTTCAAATAAAAAATCCGTAAAACCCAAATTGATGGCGCCGCCGATAATGATGTTCGGGGGATCTCCGATTAACGTGGCCGTGCCGCCGATGTTAGAGGCAAAAATTTCCATTAATAAAAAAGGATAGGCATTTATTTTGAGCTTTCTGGCAATCTCTATGGTGATGGGGACAATCAGGAGCACCGTTGTTACGTTATCTAAAAAGGCCGAAAGAACAGCCGTTACAATGCCCAATACGGCCAAAATGCCGCGCGGTGAGGCTTTAACGAGCTTGGCCGAAAATATGGCGGCAAACTGAAAGGCGCCGGATTTTTCGGTGATGCCGACGATAACCATCATACCGATTAAGAGAGCAAGTGTGTTAAAATCTATGCCTTTTAGAGCATCGTGATAAGAAAGAACCCCGAATAAGACCATAAGAGAGGCTCCCAACATTACAATCACTGCGCGATTTAATTTTTCCGTAAACAAAACGGCATAGCTTAAAATCAGCACAGTTGCAGCAATAACGGCCTTTGAAAGCCCTAATAACATCTTATTCTCCTTACATATATATCAACAATATATAATACCAAAGGTTAATAAAAAAATACTAAAATTTTAAAAACATCAAAAAAATAATGCGTCTTATGCTCTAAATCAACCTTTAGGGTGTGCATAACGGCGATTTCGTTGTTGAGTGATGGCGTGTAGAACCGCTCTTAGGCGAATGAAATATTTTTCTTTATCTTTGGGATAAAAATCTTTGGGATAGGGATTATCTACCAAGTGTTGAAGGTCTTTATCTATTATAACTTCTTTTCTTAAATAACGGCGGCAAAAGGCATAGCGTGCGGCTTCTAAAACTTTTGTGCTGTAACCTATGGCGCTTAAAAGAGTTTCTTCATCTAAAAGGGGGGCTAAAGCGTTGTCATGATACCAAAAGATTAAATTATTTTGATAAAGCTTTTTCCATGGAAAATAAGCACCGGGATCGGGCTTTCTTTCGGGGGCAATATCCGAATGTCCTAAAATGTTTTCTTTTCGGATTTTATAGGTTTGTCTTAAATATTTTAAGAGACGGCAAAGTGTTTCTATGGATTTTTTTGTGTAGGCTCTTTGGGTTTGTCCTAAGCTTTTTGATTCTATTTCTATACCGATAGAGGTGCCGTTTAGCGAAAATTCTTTAGAACCGTTCCAACTGCTCTGTCCTGCATGATAGGCCACTCTTTTAAGATCAAGAGTTTTTATGAGAGCTCCTTTTTTAGAGATGATGTAATGTGTGCTTAAACCGAAATTTTGCATGTGTTCTATTTGTTTTTCGGGTGAACTTTTGGAACAATGGATAATGATATATTGTATTTTTTCGGTACGGGCACGGCTGTCAGGCAAAATGTGTTCGGTATCTATTTTCGGATGCTTTAGCATGGTTTTTCCCTCTGTTTTTTGGCTATGCTACACGACAAAATTTAAAAAATACTTTACTTTTTTTGTTAAATAAAATATTGGTTTATAGCGGCTAAGGCTTAAAAAAAGAAAAGCGGAGTTTAAGATGAAAGCGGAATTTTATAATTTGTTGAATGAAATTAAGGAAAGTGCAGAAACTTTTCGGAGGTTTCTTTGACTATGATAATGCCAAGATAAGGCAGGAAGAACTGAATGCGTTGACTTCGGATCCTAAGCTTTGGGATAATCAGGAAGAGGCTATGAAGTTAACAGGTGAAAAAAATATCTTGGATGAAAATATTGCCTATTATGAAGATTTGAAAGCTTCTCTTGAAAACTCGGAAGAAATGGTTGAAATGGCCGAGGCCGAAAATGATGAGGCGTTGCTTCAAGAACTTTATGCGCACTTGGAAGAGCTTAAAACCAAAGCTAAAGAAAAAGAACTTTTAACGCTACTTTCGGGTGAATTTGATAAGAATGATGCTTATTTGGAGGTGCATGCGGGATCCGGCGGCACAGAGGCACAGGATTGGGCGGATATGTTGCTTCGGATGTATAGCCGTTGGGCTGAAAAGCATAAATATAAACTGGATTATGTGGAAGAAACCGAAGGCGAAGTGGCCGGGCTTAAATCGGCTACCGTTAAGATTTCGGGTGTGAATGCGTATGGCTGGCTTAAAGGAGAAACAGGTGTGCATCGGTTGGTTCGGATTTCTCCGTTTGACAGTAATGCCAGAAGACATACCAGTTTTGCTTCTATTACGGTTTATCCGGTGGTGGATGATAAAATTAATATAGAAATCAATCCGGCAGATATTAAGATGGATGCCTATCGTTCTTCAGGTGCCGGCGGTCAGCATATTAACAAAACGGAATCTGCGGTCAGGTTAACGCATATCCCAACGGGTATTGTGGTGGCTTGTCAAACCGAGCGTTCTCAATTTGCTAACCGTGACCAGGCTATGAATATGTTAAAAGCCAAACTTTATGAAATTGAACAACGCAAAAAAGAGGCGGCCGCTTCACAAAAATGGGAAGAACAGGGTGATAACGGCTGGGGATATCAAATCAGGTCGTATGTGTTACAGCCTTATAAGATGATTAAAGATTTGCGGACCGGGGCAGAAACTTCTGATGATAAAGGGGTTTTGGACGGAGAGATAGATTTGTTTTTATCTTCTTATTTATCAAGCACAAAAGCTTAAATTTTTTAGGACTGAGACTATGAAAAAAACAAGAAAAGAAGAGGCCAAAGAAAAGAAAAAAAGCGGTAAATATAATTGTGCCGAGGCGGTTATTTGCACGTATGCCGATAAAATGAACCTTGATGAAAGTAAGACTTGTTGCTTGGGGTGTGCTTTAGGCTTAGGTATGGGCAATATGGAAGGAACCTGCGGTGCGTTAACGGGTGCCGGAATTGTGCTTGGCATGTGTGTTAAAGAAAAAGCTTTAGCCAAACAAAAGATGCGTGAGATTATGGAAAAATTTCAAACAAGAAACGGGGCAACACAGTGCAAAATTTTGAAAGGGACAGAAACAAAAAAAGTGCTGCGTGACTGTGTTGATTGCGTGGGAGATGCCGTAGAGTTTTTAGAGGAAGCTCTAAAATAAATTAAGGTTTGGAGCCTTGACGCAGGGGATGTTAAAATCTGCTTGAATTTTATGTATTTTCAATATATAAGATACCTGTACAGACTATCGGAGGACTTTTTTTTATGAATAGATATATTAAGCAAAATATGCAGTATGATGAGGAAATTGTGCTGGAGCCGAGACTTCATTGGTGCGTGTATGTGGATACATATTTTCTTTTTTCGGTTATCTTTATTGCTTTTTGTGCGGTAATGCATTCTATGGCACCAAACTTGGGCGGTATGGAAAAATATTTTCGGCAGGCAGAAGTTTTGGTCGGTTTGGCAGCTGTATTAAAAATCATCATTATGTGGATCAGATGTTCCTCTGTGGAGATGGCGGTAACCAATTATCGGGTGATTTATAAAATCGGCTTTTTTAACATTAAAAGAGAAGAATTGGAAAATAAGCGTATTGAAGGCGTGGAAGTGATGCAGTCTTTTATGGGCAGAATACTTAATTTCGGCGATATATGGTTTTCGGGAACGGGAACATCTAAGGTAGCCTTTAGAAAAGTGTTTGCGCCTTGGCGTGTGAAGGTGACGATAGAAGAATATCTGCACGCTGAGATCTAATGCGTTTTTTAGTTTGATTTTTCTGCCGAAAAGGAGCTAGATTTGTGTCATATTGTCATTGGGGACATACATCAGAAATTAACTTAAAATATCATGATGAAGAATGGGGCGTGCCTGTTTTTGATGATGTTAAGCAGTTTGAATTTTTGATGATGGAAGTGATGCAGTGCGGTCTTAATTGGAATATCATCATTAATAAACGTGAGATTTTTAGAACCTGTTTTGACGGGTTTGATTATAATAAAATTGCCCGATATACGGATGATGATGTAAAAAGAATTATGGCAACCGAGGGTATGATTAAGAGCCGGCGTAAGATTGAGGCCGTTATTTGTGATGCCCGATGCTTTATTAAAATCAGGGAGGAGTTTGGGAGCTTTTGCAATTATCTGTGGGCATATAGCGGTGGTCAAACCATTTTATATGATAAACATGATGAAGGGTATATTCCTGCTTCTAACGGGTTATCTGATAAGATTAGCAAAGACTTAAAGAAGAGAGGGTTTAAGTTTTTGGGAACGGTGGTTATTTATTCGCATTTGCAGGCATCTGGGCTTATTAATGATCACGGGTGTGATTGCCCGAGATATAAGTATATTGTAAACCATTTTAAGACGGTCAAGAAAAGAAGATATTTAGAGAAAAATGTGGGCTTTTTCGGATAGTTTAATGACTGCTTTTAAGGGGATTATTAACAAACGGAGGGATTGATGAAAAAAATATTTACAACAATTTTAATGAGTTTAATATGTCTAACATATGTTGGGGCAAAAGCAGAGGAGAAGAATATGACCGATAAGAAGGTGTTGGTGGCCTATTTCAGTGCCACGGGGGTAACAGCCAAAGTGGCAGAAAAGCTTGCTAAAGTTACAAGCGGAGATTTGTTTGAGATTAAACCGCTTACCCCTTATTCAAATGCCGATTTGAACTGGATGGATAAACAGAGCCGGAGCTCTATTGAGATGAGCGATCATCGTTCTCGTCCGGAGATTGCCAATAAAGTTGATGATATCTCTAAATATGATGTCATTTTTGTGGGCTTCCCGATTTGGTGGTATAGAGAGCCCTCTATTATTGACACGTTTATGGAAAGCTATGACTTTACGGATAAGATGATTGTGCCGTTTGCCACCTCGGGCGGCAGCTCTATCGGGCAGTCGGGCGAGAATATGCAAAAGTTGGCACCATCAGCTAAGGTGTTTATGGGAGATCGTTTTGAAAGTAAAGTTTCCGAAGAGGAATTAAAAAGCTGGGCAGAGGTGTGGCTGTAATATCTGACGGTTTGCGCCCTTGGGGCTCTCAAGCTCTGTTTTTAATTTCAGGTTATTTTTGGTTGAGCCATTTGGAGATGGTATCTGGCATAGAGCGCGGACCGCGTATGGCTTTTAATCCGAATTTTTTTAAGACATCAAATGTGGCAAGTGATTTATCATATTGCTTTAGTTTTTTGATTTTCATCACACGGGTGATTTTTATGTTGGTGTCTTCATATTTGTAGGGGATGTCAGCAGCAGTAATTTGACATTTGTATAAAATGGCAGAATAAGGCGCGCCCACATACAGGTAAAGTGTGTCACCAATTTTGACATCACTTGATTGTTTCCAGATAATCTCATCATTTTTGTTAAAGGCATCTATCACATCAAAATATTTGGGATTAGCCGGAACTAACCACTCTATCGGCTTATCTGTTTTAGAACGTTTGTTAAGTGTAAAACCATAGCTCTCATCAATAAGCGAAATCAGAAGATTGTCATCAAGGGTGTTATCTAAAAGGGCGGTTATCCAATTTTTTTTGTTCATGTGATAAGCGGGATAAATGCCAGGTTGCTTGATGAGTTCGGGGATTTTCTTATCATCAATTTTGAGGTTTACGGCATCAACATTGCCGGTTTTATTTTTATCTACTTTGTTTTGATTGATGTTCATAATCAAAGCATACCATTTTTTGTTATTTTTGTTTCTGAAAACACCGTAGCCGTTATATTTGGGCCAGGGAAAATCAGGATAATCACCATAATATTTGATGATATGTTCGGTGAGGCGATTGGCTTGTGAACTCTCAAAATAAGTTTTTTGACAGCAATGATTTTTGATGTCTTCTAAAATTCGGCGATAGGCCTCACGCACCTGTTCGGCAAAGCCCATAAACATTTCTTCAACGCGTAAGGGATAATAAATATCATCCGTTTCTACCTCATAAACATTGCCGATCAAAGTGCCGTTTGGCGCAACTTCAATTATGGCTTTAAATTCACCGTTCATAAAAGTCTTTTTATAAACGTAAGTATCTTTTTCTTTTTTAAAGCCATAGGGGATGAGGGT
>Ga0310786_10002693_pt1 | contig 26712 bp, 24 predicted proteins | sample AusTroGonzalo_MG_FD_203881 | JGI IMG/M metagenome (GOLD analysis project Ga0310786, IMG submission 203881) | Bovine rumen microbial communities from tropical cattle in Woodstock, Queensland, Australia - Gonzalo_03 (v2) (version 2) | ecosystem: Host-associated > Mammals > Digestive system >...
AATCCCATCTTTGAGTTCTTTCTCAAGAGTAAAACCGTAGGAACGGAATTTCGCAATGAGATCGGGAGCATATTTATCGATAATTCCGCTCATGATCAGCACCCCATTGTCTGCGACCACCTCTGCGGCATTGGTCATTCTCGCAAGGATATCAGCGGTGATATTTGCCAAAACAACGTCCGCTTTTACCTTGATCCCTTCGAGAAGAGAAGCATTTTCCACTTCGCCGAAAACATTGTTCAACGCAAGGTTTTCCCGAAGATTATTCAATGCAGATTCGTCGATATCGCGGAAAAGACAGCGCTTCGCGCCGAGTTTCAGTGCGGCGATTCCGAGGATACCGCTTCCGCATCCCGTATCGATCAAATTTTTTCCTTTGAGATCGACTTCACGCATCAAGGAAAGACACAAACGGGTGCTTTCGTGCTCCCCCGTCCCGAATGCCGATCCGGGGTTGATGAGGACGATCCTATCACCCGTCGCCTCACCTCTTTTCCATACGGGAACGACCTGAAGATCTCCTACTTCTATGATTTTGTAGAACTTCTTCCAGCCCTCCGTCCAATCTTCATCGCGAGCCTCTTCGATACGACATTCGAGAGGAAGCGCAAAGGGACAGTTCTCTCTGACGCTTTGTAATGTTTTCTCGAGATCATCGGAAATCTCTGAATAATCACCGTCATAAAACCCGATCACGGTCACCTGTTCCGGACGATGCAAAACTTCCTCTTCGAGATAGTCCCACACCAAAGTGGAATTCCAAAGTTCTGCTACGTCCTCTTTATCTTCGATGGAGACGCCCGCCCTTGAATATTCATAGAGGGCGTCGGCAACCGTCTCCGCCCCCTCGTGTGTGGTGGTACAAATGATCTTGATCATTTCCGGATGAACTCCGCAAACTTTTTCTGTTTGGGTGACTGATTGGGTGAGAGAGACTTCTCGAATCCATTGAGCATCTCTTTCTGCTGCTTGGAGAGTCCGCTCGGCGTCTGCACCTGTACGGTGAAATAAAGATCGCCCCGCGATTCGCTGTTCACTCTCTTGATGCCTTTACCAGAGAGGCGGCACAACGTGCCGGTTTGCGTCCCTTCCGAGACCTTATACTTGGTGATACCGTCCAAGGTGGGGACATCGATCTCGCCACCTATGGCGGCAGTCACGAAGGAGATCGGCACGTCGAAATAGACATCGTATCCTTTCCTCTTGAATAAAGGGTGAGGACGCACGTTTACGATCAAAATGAGATTACCGTTTTGTCCGCCGTTCTTCCCGCAGTTGCCTTCATTGTGGAAGGTCATCATCTGACCGTTATCGATGCCGGCGGGAATATTGGCATGGATCACACGCGAATGCTTGATCGCGCCCTTTCCTCCGCAGTTTTTACAAGTATCGGTAATGATCTTGCCCGTTCCGCGACAGTCCGGGCAAACGCTCTGTACGACCTGCTGACCGAAAATGGTATTTTGTCTCGTAGTGATGCGCCCCATTCCGCCGCATCGCGAACAGGTCTTATACGCCGTACCACCCTTTGCACCGGTACCGTGACAATCCGCGCACTGCTCCATACGGGTGATGGGGATATCCTTCTGCACCCCCTTGACCGCTTCCATGAAGTCAATCGTGATGTTGATCGTGATATCGTCGCCGTCGATCCTGCCATTATTGCGGGTCGTCCTGCGACCTCCCCCGGTGAAGGCGCTGAAAAAGTCTCCGAAAAAGCTATCGAAATCTCCGAATCCTTGCGCGCCTGCACCGCTCGGGTCGAAACCACCACCCATCGGACCGTTCTCGTCACCGTACTGATCGTAAGCGGCGCGCTTCTGCTTATCGGAGAGCACATCATAGGCATGATTCACCTTTTTGAACTGCTCTTCCGCCGCTTTCCTCTCCGCTTCGGGTTTCGTCGAATAGAGGTCCGGGTGGTATTTTTTTGCCATCTTGCGGTAGGCGGATTTTATTTCCTCATCGGTAGCATTTTTATTGATGCCGAGAGTTTGATAATAATCATACTTTTCTGCCATATTTTCCTTTTATCCATCGGAGATTTTCTCCGAAAGATGAATTTGCAGAGAGAATATTCCTCTCTGCAATGAATCAAATTTATTCGACGGTACCGTTACCGTTGATATTGCCGTCATCCGGCGCGCCGCCATTATTCGGATTGTTCGCCTGCTCCTGTTGATAGAGCTTGGTGAAAACGGGGTTGATCGCCGCGGAGAGCTTATCGATCGCCGCCTTGATCTTCTCGACGTCGTCGCAATTGATCTCTTCTTTCGCGACCTTCACGGCGTCTTCGACCGTCTTCTTGTCCTCCTCGGAGAGCTTGTCACCGCTGTCTTTTACCGCCTTTTCCGCCGTATAGATCAGTTGCTCGCCGCTATTTTTGATCTCGAAGAGCTCTTTACGCTTGTTATCCTCTTCCGCATACTTCTCCGCATCCTTGATCGCGGCGTCGATGTCGCTTTCGGAGAGATTGGAGCTTGCGGTGAGGGTGATGCTCTGCTCTTTGTTCGTGCCCTTATCCTTCGCCTTGACGTTCACGATACCGTTTGCGTCGATATCGAAAGTGACTTCGATCTGCGGGATGCCGCGAGGAGCGGGAGCGATGCCGTCCAAGATAAATCTGCCAAGGGTCTTATTGCCGCTCGCCATCGAACGCTCGCCCTGCAAGACGTGGATCTCGACCGAGGGCTGATTATCTGCCGCGGTGGAGAATATCTGCGACTTGCTGGTCGGGATAGTGGTATTTCTGTCGATGAGTTTGGTGAAGACGCCGCCCATCGTCTCGATGCCAAGGGAAAGCGGAGTCACGTCGAGAAGGAGCACGTCCTTTACTTCGCCGCCGAGGACGCCTGCCTGAATCGCCGCGCCGATCGCCACGCACTCATCAGGGTTGATGCCCTTATAAGGCTCCTTGCCGGTGAGATTTCTCACTGCGTCGATAACTGCGGGGATACGGGTACTGCCGCCGACCAAGATGACCTTGGAGATCTCGCTGAAGGTAATGCCCGCGTCGCTCATTGCCTGCTTTGTCGGACGAATGGTACGCTCGATGAGGTCTGCGGTAAGGCTATCGAACTTCACTTTAGTGATATCCATATCGAGGTGCTTGGGACCGTCCGCACCCGCCGTGATGAAGGGAAGGTTGACGTTGGTCTTTGTCATGCCGGAGAGCTCGATCTTCGCCTTCTCGGCAGCCTCTTTGATGCGCTGCATCGCGACTTTATCGGTGGAGAGATCCACACCCTCTTTTGCCTTGAACTCACTGACGATGTAATCCATCAGTTTGTTATCGAAGTCATCGCCGCCCAGTCTGGTGTCGCCGTTCGTGGAGAGCACTTCGAAGACGCCGTCGCCGATCTCGAGGATGGACACATCGAATGTACCGCCACCAAGGTCGTAAATCAAAACTTTCTGATTCTTATTCTCAGACTTATCGAGACCGTAAGCAAGCGCTGCGGCGGTCGGCTCGTTGATGATACGGAGCACTTCCAGTCCCGCGATCTTGCCGGCGTCCTTCGTCGCCTGACGCTGACTGTCCGAGAAGTACGCGGGCACCGTGATGACCGCTTGGGTGACCTTACTGCCGATATATGCCTCGGCGTCCTTCTTGAGCTTGGAGAGGATCATCGCGCTGATCTCTTGCGGAGAATAGCTGTTGTCATCGATCTTCACCGTATAAGCGGAGCCCATCTCCCTCTTGATACTGGAAACGGTGCGCTGCGGATTGGTGACCGCCTGACGCTTTGCCGCCTGCCCTACGATTCTCTCTCCGTCTTTGCTGAAAGCCACGACGGAAGGGGTGGTTCTGCCGCCTTCCGCATTGGCGATAACGGTTGCTTCGCCGCCTTCCATCACAGCGACGCACGAGTTGGTTGTTCCTAAATCAATACCGATAATCTTTCCCATAATTCTTATCTCCTTTCTATTTATTTGAGGCACTGCCTCGGTTTGTCATATTTATCTCGAGGATATCCTTTATCCTTGCTATCCTTATTCGGATTTCTCCACGCCGACTTTCACCATCGCATAGCGAATGACTTTATTGCCGACTTTGTAGCCGCGCTGATACACTTCCAGCACCTTGCCGACATTCTCTTCCTCCACTTCGGCGCGTTGTACGGCGTTATGAAGGTTATGATCGAATACGGCACCCTCCGCCGGGATCTCGCTGACGCCGATCTGGGAGAGGGAATTCTCGATCTGCTTCTTGATGAGCTGCAAGCCTTCCTTCGACTTCTCGTCGGTGCAAATGCCGAGTGCACGATCGATGCTGTCCATTACGGGAAGGATCGCTTCCACGGCGTCGCACAGTCCATCACGACGGGCACTTACGGTCGCCTCTTGATTTCTGCGGCGAAAGTTCTCATAATCGGCACGCAAGCGAAGGTAATCGTCCTTCTCCTTCTTGAGCTCCTCACGAAGAGCGTCCGCTTCGGGATTCTTCTTAGGCTCCTCCTCTTTCACCATCGAATCGGTGTCAAAGGAGATGACCTCTTCCTCCGCAGACTGCGTTGCTTTCTTCTTATTTTCTTGTGCGGATTTCGCCATTTTTCTTCTCCTTATTCTCAAGGGAAGGATCTCCGTTAAATACCTTTTGGATATAATGGAGAACGCTTACCACCTTGTCATAATCCATTCTTTCGGGTCCGATAACCCCTGCTTTACCAATCTCGGCGCCGCCGATGGAGTAACGCGCGGTCACCATCGAGCAATTCCCGCTGAGCCCGTCCGGCTTACCGATACGAACCGACAGCTCGATATCCCCGTCCGTCGTCATGAGCTCGCCGAGCTTCTCCTTCTCGTCGAGGAGCTTGATGAAATCTTTCGCATTGGTCATCTCGCTGAACTCGGGATGGTGAAACATCTTACTGGTTCCCTCGACGAAGACCTTATTATGTCTGCCCGAAGCATACTCTTCAAGCAGATTGATGATCTTATCGAAGATGTCATGATATTGGAGCATATCGGAGTCGATATCCTCGCTCTGAGACTTCACTTCCTTGAGGGTCCTGCCCGAGAAGAGCTCATTTACGACGTTATTCGCGGCGGAGACATATCCACTACCCATATTCACAGGGATCTCGATGATATTGTCCTTGATAACGCCGCTGTCGGTAATGATGATCACGAGCGCCTTGCCTGCGTCCACTTCGACGAGTTTGATCTCGCGGATGCGGATCTCATCGGTATTCTTGATCACGATTACGCTGGTGTAATTCGTCGCATCACTGATCACGCGAGCGGTATTACGAACCACGTCCTCAATCTCCACGATCTTCTTACCGAGATAATCACGCACACCGGCGACTTCGATCTCCTTCTTCTCTGCCGAAAGCACGTTCTCTACGTAGAGCTTATAGGCGATCTCGGTCGGGATCCTGCCCGCAGATACGTGCGGTTGAACGAGATATCCCATCTCTTCCAAGGAAGCGAGCTCACTGCGAATGGTCGCAGAACTGATGTCCTCTCCGTAAAGACTCTTGATTTCCTGACTGGACACGGGCTCCGCAGTTTTGATGTAGCGCTCGACAAGCAGTCCGAGAATCTTTCTCTTCCGACTTGATAACTCCATGTCCGTCCTCCTTTGCCAATCGGCTCTTGGCAATCATCCCTCTTGACTGTTAGCACTCCAACCTCTCGACTGCTAACATTCTAACGCTATTATATTCCGGTGTCAAGACTTTTATGCCACTTTTCCGAAAAAAATATGTGAAAAACGAAAAATAATTCAAATCAATTCCGCTATAACGGAATTGGATATATAAAAATACTCAGGTTTGATAATCAAGCAATCCTTCGAGATCTCGAGAAACTGTTGTAGTTTATTAATTCTTTCTCCGAAATCGACATAGAGATCCCTGTGGAAAAGTTCCCGATAGAAAGCCGTGTCTACGCCGCATTCGGTGCGCAATCCGAGCATCAGGAACTCTCTTTTCCCCTCTTCCTCGTCGATCATTTCACTCGCGCCGATGTGAGTCCCCTCTTCGCGAATATAGCGATCGAGATTCCCGGTATTCTTCCTTCTCCGCGCAGGAAAGGACAAGCCTTTTCCTTTCATAAAAGAACTTGCGCCAATCCCAAGCCCGAGATAATCGGCATACTGCCACACCGAAGCATTATACTTGCAAACCGCATCGCCACGACAAAAATTGCTGATCTCATAGCGCCTGAGTCCTGCCTTGCCGAGCCGTTCGACGACGTAATCATAGCAATCAACGACAAGATCCTCATCCGGAAGAAATGCCCCCTTCTTCACGTCACGATAAAGCGGAGTCCCCTTTTCGACGATCAAACTATAGCAAGACAGATGCTCGGGAGCATAGGAAAGGAGCTCTTCCGTAGTCTCACGTACGTCCTCTTCCTTCTGTTCGGGAAGCCCCACCATCATATCGACATTCAGATTACCGAAATTCGAGCGCAAAAGGGAGAGCGCCTTACGCGCCTGCGACGCATTATGCGCACGCCCGATTCTTTGTAAAAGCCGATCGGAAAGGGTCTGCACACCCACGCTGATGCGATTCACCCCAAGAACCTGTGCCGCCTCCACGAATCTTTCGCTCACACTCTCGGGATTACACTCCATGCTGATTTCCGCATCTGCATTGATCCGAAAGCCCTCTTCGAGCGCCCTCTTCAACCTCGGGAAGTAAGGATAGGCGATTGAGGGGGTCCCCCCGCCGATATAGATATGATCCACTGTCCTGTCGATCTTTTTTCCTCGGCGAAGGATCTCCTTCTCAAGGGCAGTAAAGTAACTCTCCATCTTCGCACAATCGGCAAAAGACAGGAAGTCGCAGTAGGCGCACTTCGACACACAAAAGGGGATGTGAATATAAAGAGAGAAATCTCGGGAAAGATCCTTCACCGTTTCAAAATGGACATAAAAGCTTCGCTCGGCAAAGAGACGCTTCCCACCTGCCGCATACGCTTTTTGCCCTCTTTCTGCTTCTCGAGGAGCTTCTTCTTACGGGTAATATCGCCGCCGTAGCACTTCGCAAGCACGTCCTTTCTCATCGCTTTGACCGTCTCGCGCGCTATCACTTTACCGCCGACGCAAGCCTGAATCGGGATCTCGAACATCTGACGGGGGATCACTTCTTTGAGCTTCTCTGCGATACCGCGTCCGCGCCCGTAGGCGTCGTCTTTATGAACGATCAGGGAGAGGGCGTCGCACACTTCTCCGTTCAGCATGATATCCAGCTTTACGAGCTCACTCTTATGGAAACCGATGATCTCATAGTCCATACTCGCATATCCGCGGGTGCGCGATTTCAGATCGTCGAAGAAATCATAGACGATCTCCGCGAGAGGGATATCGTAGGTGATCTTCGCGCGCGAAGTATCGACGTAGCTCATATCGAGGAAGATACCGCGCTTCCCTTGGCAAAGCTCCATGATGGGGCCCACGTACTCGGGCGGCGTAAAGAGTGTCGCGCGGACGATGGGCTCCTCCATATAATCGATCTCGGAGGGGGATGGCAAATGGGAAGGATTGTCCACATTCAGGACTTCCCCACCGTACTTATAGACTTTATAGGAAACGCTCGGCGCAGTCGTCACGAGGTCGATATTGAACTCTCTTTCGAGGCGTTCCTCGATGATTTCCATGTGGAGAAGTCCGAGGAATCCGCAACGGAAGCCGAATCCGAGCGCAGCGGAGACGTCCGGCTCGAAGAAGAGAGAAGCGTCATTCAGCTTGAGCTTCTCCAATGCCTCGCGTAGCTCGGTGTATTTGCTACCGTCTGCGGGGAAAATCCCGGCGAAAACCACCGGCTTCACCGCCTTATACCCGGGGAAAGGCTCCTTCGTGCCTCCCTCCGCAAAGGTGATGGTATCGCCGACAGCGGTATCCGACACGTTCTTGATACTCGCCGCGAGATAGCCGACCTCCCCGGCGGAAAGCTCCTTCACGGGGACCATCTTGGGTGTAAATACGCCCACTTCCGTCACGTCGAAGACCTTGCCCGTGCTGAACATCTTGATCCGATCTCCCACCTTAACGCTGCCGTCCATCACTCGAATAAAGCTGATCGCGCCCTTATAGTTATCATACACGGAGTCAAAGATCAAGGCTTTTAATGGAGCGTGATCATCGCCCTTGGGCGCGGGAAGATTATAAATGATGCTTTCAAGCACTGCTTCAACGTTTAAGCCGGTCTTTGCGCTGATCGCAGGAGCGTCCTTTGCGGCGATGCCGATGATATCCTCGATCTCTTTCCGCGTCCCCTCGACATCGGCGCCCGAAAGGTCCACCTTGTTGATAACCGGGATCACCTCGAGATCGTTATCGATCGCGAGATAGACGTTGGTAAGGGTCTGCGCTTCCACGCCCTGTGTGGCGTCCACGACGAGCACCGCTCCTTCGCAAGCGGCGAGTGAGCGCGATACTTCATAGGTGAAGTCCACGTGTCCCGGCGTGTCGATCAGGTTGAGCATATACTCCTCCCCGTCCAATTGGTAAAACATCCGAACGGGCTGTAGCTTGATGGTGATGCCCCTTTCCCGCTCGATATCCATATTATCGAGAAGCTGGTCTTTCGCTTCCCGCTCCGAGACGGTTCCCGTGACGTCCATCAAACGATCTGCAAGAGTGCTCTTACCGTGATCGATATGCGCTATGATACAAAAGTTCCTGATATGATCCTTATCCATACTGTCCCAAGCGGCTTTTACCGCATAAAATATTATATAATATTTTTTTTGTCAGGTAAAGTATTTACTTATGCAAAAGTTATGATATAATGAGATCAAGAGGAGGGGTATCATGGCAAAAAAAAGACCTGAAGTCATCGATCACAGCTGGCTTTTCGACAAGCCCATCGCCCATCGCGGACTGCACGGCGGCGGGATCGTCGAGAATAGTCTCACCGCATACGAAGCGGCTATCCAAAAAGGCTATAATATCGAGATCGACGTCCATATCCTTGCGGACGGCGAGCTCGTCGTCTTCCATGATAATACCCTTGAGCGCATCTTCGGAGAGAATATTCAGCTCGTGGATCTGACTTACGATCAGCTCTCTCGCTATCTTCTCCCCTTCGTGAATGAGAAGATCCCCACTTTCAAACAGGTACTGGACTACGTAAACGGCAGAACGGGACTCTTGATCGAGATCAAGACCTATATCCGTACTCGCATCGCAGCGAGGGTGAACGAGCTTCTCGAAAACTATAACGGGCCCTATGCCATCCAGTCTTTCAGCCCTGCCGCCCTCACCTGGTATCGCAGGCACAATCCCACCATTCCTCTCGGGATACTGGCAAATGACGTCGTGAATTTCGGGCTCTACTGGACGGGTACCATTCGCCCCGATTTTATCTCTTATTTGGTGAGTAATCTTAATGATCGTCGCGTGCTGAGCTTGCGTTCCAAAGCGCCGAAACTCCTCGCTTGGACGGTAACCAATCCCATCCTCGAAGCACGCGCACGCAATTTTGCGGAGAATATCATCTTCGAAGGCTACCAGCCCGATCCTGAAGGAAGGAGCCACGTGGAAATCAAGCCGTCGAGATATATCTGAATCATCGGGAGCGTGCGTTCGCTCCCTTTTTTCTTCCCTTTTTCGATACGTTTTCGTAAGAATAGGCAATCATTTCAAAGATGACGGCATCCGGCAGAGAATCATCCAGAATCAAAGAGATCCAACTTTTATGATTCATATGATAGGAAGGGTAAGCTCCTTTTTCGATACAATAAGGGGTCTTCTCGTCCGTTTTCAGATTCATCACTTCCGACGCTCCCTCTTTCGCGGGATCGACCTTGCTTTTATCGATGTCCATGATGATCCCGAACCACTTCCCCGATTCGGGATGCCGATAAACACCGTAATGAGGAAACTTATCCCAAAGAAACTCGGGTGAAACGTGATAAATTTTCTCTATCGCTTCGGAAATGCGGCAAGCTTGCGCGCCGGCGTAATGTCGCGCTGTGGAGATCCGATCAGCAAGCTCTTGCAAAAAGGCGATATACGCGGTACGAATCGTATTCACGAACTTCCCCTCTGCTCCTTCGAGGCGAAACTGCATATACTCTTCTTTCAGTTCTTCGTCGTACACCTTTCCACGAACCCGCGCGGAGTGATCCACGACGACTTCGACGCGCATCCCTTCAACGAGAGGCACATCAAGGCAATAACCGTCGATTTTGCGCACAAATCCGAACTTTTCTAGATTATCCGTATCAATGGTACGGCGCTTAAAGATCTCTTCTTCTATCATGATTCCCTTCCGATACTCGTACGCATGAGGGCGCGATGGACGTAGTAGACGATGACCCCGACAAGACCGCCTGCAACCGCGCCGAATAGAGCGAGGTACACGAGTAATATCGCCAAAGATGGGGTGCCGGTAAATGCGATCCCCACCATGACTTGTCCGATATTGTGAAATATGCCGCCCACAGCGCTGATCGCAGGTAAACCGTTTGCTCCGATACGCAAGAGAACAGCCATCACGACGAAAGAAAGCACGCTCCCGCCAAGGGAATAGAGAATCATCGTGGGAGCGCCGGAAAAGAGTCCGATCGCCACGCATTTCAACACCATAATGATCGCCGCATAGGGTATGCCGAGCAAGACGAGCGCCAAAAGAACAGCCGCATTTCCGAGACCGATTCGAGCATAAGGAAGAATGGGAATGATGGGGGGAAGGAGCGTTTCCACCAGTCCGAGAATCAAGGCTACTGCAAGGAGGATCGCCGTTTGAGTAAGTTTACGCGCCGTCATGTGATCGCCTCCACTTCGCCCTTCTTGCCGGTAATGCGAATCACGACGCGAGCGGGCGCACAAACGATGGACTCCCCGCTCTTCCGGATCTCTCCCCTCTTCTCGCAAATCTTATCTTTGCAGGCGGGGTCCTCGACGTGGACAGCCCCATTCCTCACGACGACGGTCAATGCGTCCAGATCCACCTCACGATCTTTCTTTAGGGAAAGCGTCATGTACTTCTCACCGTCGATGTAGATTTCGGCATAATCTCCTTCGCTCGAAGCAAAGTATAAAAAAAGTCCCGCTCCAAGAAGCGCCAAAATGACCGCCAAAAGTATAATGTCCCATATCCGAAACAAGCGCAAAGGTTTAGCGGACTTCATAGCATGTATCCTTGAGAATGATCTCAAGCCTCGACGTGACGACACGATTATCCGAAGTAATCAGCGCCGCTTTCGCTCCGCAAGACCGAACCAAGCTCAGTCCCTTTTCTTCGCCGAGCACCACGACAGCCGTCGCCAACGCATCTGCCAAGAGCCCGTCCTCGGAAATAATCGTCGCGGAAATAATCCCGCTGTCCGCGGGATACCCCGTCTTGCCGTTCAAAATGTGATGATAGCGTTTATTTTGATAGAAATAACAGCGTTCGTAGTCACCGCTCGTCGCGCAAATCTCTCCTGCCGAGAGAGAGAAGGAGAAAGCGTAATCCGCTTGGCTTCCGCGCGGAGAAGTCACGCCGATTCGATAATCCCGCCCCACGGCGGCGATCGTCCCACCGACGTAGACAAGAGCTTCCGTCGCGCCCTTCTCTTCGAGAAGATCTCTGACTTGTTCTGCGGCGTACCCCTTGATCGCACCGCCGAGATCAAGCGCCGCACCCTCATTTATCTTGGTGAGCGCCCCCTCTTCCGTGAGGGAGAATCCATCCGTCGAAATCTTTTTCAAACACGCTTGTATCCTCTGTTCATCGGGCGGAATCTTGCCGTTCATCTCATAGTCAGGCGGATTGAATCCCCAGAGCTCGACAAGCGGATATAATGTGGGAGAGAATGCCTCCCCCGACTTTCCCGCCAGCTCGAAGCATCGCTTCAGAACCTCGGATTCCTCTTCGGTCAACGTGATGGATTCCCCTTTTGAGGACTCATTGATCTTGGACAGGAAAGAACCCTCCGCACGAATGGAAAAGCTCCCCTCGATCGAGGAGAGCCTATCCCTGATTTTGCTGTCCAAAGAGACAGACGAAAAGTATTCCACATAGTAGTCCGAGCCCATCGAGAAGCCTTCCACACGCTTCTCCTTGGGTGAACAAGCCGCCAAGGATACGCCCAGCGCAAAGAGAAGAAGGAGCGCCGCGATCCTCTTCATTTTATCGTGCGGTCGAACGGAAAATAGCAGCGATCGTACCCGGTCCGCAGTGGGTGCCGATAACCGGTCCGACGGGATAGCGCCAAATCTCCACGTTCGGATACATCTCGCGAATCTTCGCTTCGAGTTTATCCGCCGCTGTTTTATTATCGGCGTCAAGCACGACGACGGGATACTTGTCGAGCTCCGTACCAAGGGTCTTGACCTTGTCGGCAAGGGTCGCAATCGCTTTATTGGAACCGGTGACCTTGGTCACGACTTGAAGCTCCCCTTCGTCATTCACATGCAAGATGGGCTTCAGGGAAAATAGCGTCCCGATCGCCGCGGCAGCAGCAGAAATCCTCCCTCCTCTCTTGAGATGGAAGAGATCGTCCACAGCGAAGTATTCGCAGTAACTATTGGTATTCTTCTCGAGATAGTCGATGACCTCGTCCAAGGTGTGTCCCTCTTGATAGTACTTCACGGCATAATAGACCTGAATGCCGGCACCCCAAGAGATGCTCTTGGTATCGAAGCGACGGAATCGAGCGTCGGGATATTTCTCACGAAGAGGCTTGAGCGCCATCTCGAGATGATTGAATGTACCGGACATCTTGCTGCTAAAGGAGATATACAGCATATCCTCTCCTTTCGCAAAATACGGCTCGAGGATCTCTGTATAGATCTGCGCATTCAAAGCCGATGTGATGGGCATCGAACCGCCGCGGACCGCATTATAGAAAGCGGTGAAATCGGTCGCTTCTCCCATATCGTAGAAATACTCTTTGCCGTCGATCGTATAGGGCATTTTGAAGAGCTCGCATCCGAGCTCGGGCAACATAGTATACCATAATTCACAGTCGGTATCAAAAAAAATCTTACTCATGATCTCTCCTTTTCGGGATATGTTTATTTATATTATAAATAAAATGTTATCGCATGTCAAGGGAAACGCTCCCGCACGCTTATAAGAAAAGGAAGCCCGAATCATCGGACTTCCCTTGCTTCATGATTGAAGATTAAAGCGTGATCTTCTTGGTATCACTGAACCCGGACGGCGTAGTATCTGTGGGATCATCCACTTTGGTATTGCCATTTGCTTGAATATGTACAACGCACCACCATTTGCCGTTCTTGATCGCGAAATCCGCGCCCTTGCACTCGCTCAGCTTCGCGGTGCCGGCCTTCTGATTATAATACACTTCTTTCACGCCGTTAAGGCTGTTGCTTAAACAAGTCGAAACAGTTTGGGAATCATCTTGCGTCATGCCGGTAAGCAAGACGGTCGAAAGGGTCGAAGCACTGCTCTGCACGCTGGACTTTCTGGAATTATCCACCGCGCCTGCAATCGCGATACCAGCAACGGTACTGAGGATCGCAATGATCGCGATAACGACGATCAACTCGACCAAGGTAAAGCCTTTCTTATTTCTCCTTAATCTATAAAACATGATATTCGCCTCCATTTATGAAGAATTCTACGCATATTATATATGAAATCAGCAGAATTGTCAATACCGATTTCAAAAATATTTCTCTATTTCTCCGAAGAAAGAGCGGCTTATACTGCCGTCCCCTTCGTGATTGTCCTCAAGCCGCTTGCTTCTTCTTCGCCTTGTGTTTACGCACGAGGAAATAGACGAGATAGAAGAGTGATTCATAGATCAGGAAAAGCACCACCACGATCATGGGATAGAGCACCTTGTTCCCATTCACCAAATTGTAGAAGATATCGTACGGCGTGCCGTCGCCACCCATCAGGAACATATAGTTATAGGGAATCAAGATGTCTGCGATATAAGCCAACACACAAAAAGAGATCAAGATCGTGAAGGTGATCCAGATATTCTTGGTCTTCATGCTCGTCATGCCGGAAATCGCGATATAGAGAGAGGCGAATCCCGAGAGAGAATGGGTGATGACCGACAGGACGTTATCGAAGGAAAGCACGGGGTAACAAGAGAAGTTTTGCCCTGCTCCGTAAGTGCCCATCACCGCGCCGAGGATACCGAATATAAAGACGAAATCGAGAGCCGACTCTTTGATCCTGCCCTTCGAAAAGGCGGCAAGAGGCAAAGCGATCATCTGCATGCTGCAGAGGAAAAGCGGCAAGAGATAGAGGAGCGGACGGGCGGAATGCTCCTTGGAGCAACAAACGATCATTTCCAATACTTTGAGTGCGTCGAAAATAATTGCCGCCCAAGCAATCACTTTATTCTTGGTTTTGAAATCCTTCTCTTTATTCCGAAGGCCCAAAAAGACGGACAAGCCTACCATAATGATCATGAAAGCTGTCACGAAAACGATGTGTTGCCAAGAGAACCATCCTTCCGGTTGGCGCTGATATCCTCCTACGCCGAAAAACTCCTTAAATCCTTCCATTTTATCCTCACTTTGATGCTTTTGTCAGTAAAACAAATGCCTACGACTTCAACGATCAAATATTGTTCAGTAAAAAAGCGCCTTCAAATATGAAGACGCTTTTTGGTGCGATCAGGGGGACTTGAACCCCCATGGTTGCCCATACGCCCCTCAAACGTACGCGTCTGCCTGTTCCGCCATGATCGCAAATGACAATGACTATAGTAATGGTTTGACTTCGCTTTGTCAAGCGATATTTATATAAAAACTTACCCTTTTCGCAATTTTTGTGCTTCTGATTCGGATGGCGATCATCCGTTCTTGGATTGCTGCAACATATAGTCGGGATCGACGCTATACAAAAGGGCATTCTCCTTAGTGATGATGCCTTGACGCAAGAGCGCCGCGATGGAGTCGTCCATCAGCATCATACCGGTATTTCTGCTCGTCATGATGGTATTCGCGATCTGGTGCGTCTTCCCTTCACGGATGAGTGAATTGATTGCAGGATGGTTCAGCATGATCTCAAGCGCCACCACTCTGCCGGTACCGTCCGCTTTGGGGATAAGCTGCTGAGAGATAACCGCCTGCAACACCATGGAGAGCTGCAAACGCACTTGCTGTTGCTGATAAGAGGGGAAGACATCCACCATACGGTCGACGGTATTCGCCGCGCCGATGGTGTGTAAGGTACTCATGACCAAGTGACCCGTTTCTGCGGCGGTGATCGCCGTGGAGATGGTCTCAAGGTCACGCATCTCACCGACCTGAATGACGTCGGGGTCCTGACGAAGAGAGGCACGAAGCGCCGCAGCAAAAGAGCGTGTATCACTGCCGATTTCGCGCTGATTCACGATGCTCTTATTATGGCTGTGATAATATTCGATCGGGTCTTCAAGGGTGATGATATGCGCATTACGGTGCGCATTGATATAGTCGATCATCGCGGCGAGGGTCGTGGACTTACCGCTACCGGTAGGTCCTGTGACGAGGATGATACCTCTGCTACGATTGCAGAGATCAAGCATCGTATGCGGGAGTCCAAGGGCGGCGAAAGAGGGAATCACACTGTTGATCGTACGAATCGCGATCGCATAGCATCCTTTTTGACGGAAGGCATTCACACGGAAACGATTCTCGCCGAGGGCGACCGCGACGTCCACTTCGCCGAACTTCTGCAGCTTCGCCATATTATTCTCATCGAGGATCTCACGGCACATTTGCTCGGTATCCGCCGGGGTGAGCGGAGGCGTCTTAAAGTACTTAAAGACGCCCGCCACGCGAAGAACCGGCGCGGATTTCACCGTAATATGCAAGTCGGACGCCTTTTGCGTAAGCGCCAATTTGAGTAATTCTTTGATCGATACTGCCATAAGTTCCCCTTCTTTCGTCGATGAAAACTCGCGAATTTTGATTTAATAATATTCTAACATAAAGACACGGTTTATGCAAGTATAAAGTTTTTCGCCGGAGGCAAAGATAACTATGTCATCCCTCCCGATAGATACATAGTATGTAGTGAGCGGCAAGGGGCGAATGTGAGGTGACCCATGATGATCAAACGCGGAGAGCTGTATTATGCCGATTTGAGCCCTGTCGTTGGGAGTGAACAAGGGGGCGTTCGCCCCGTTTTGGTTGTGCAAAATGACGTCGGCAATAAGTATAGTCCGACGGTGATCGCCGCGGCAGTCACCAGTCAGATGGGGAAAGCAAAGCTCCCCACCCATATCGAGCTCTCGGCAGGCGATTACGGTCTGCCGAAAGATTCGGTGGTGCTCCTCGAGCAGATACGTACGATCGACAAAAGGCGTCTACGCGAAAAGATCGGCGAATTGCCGATTTCCTTGATGCGCAAGGTGAATGACGCTTTGATGATCAGTTTGGGATTTTTCGAATAACTACTTCTTTTGCGCTTGATCGGAGAGCCGCTTCACGATAGCGGCGATATGACGATAGGTATCGGTGGGTAGAGCAGAGTATGCCCCCTTCTCCGCCGAGGCGAGTTCACCTGCCGCGCCGAGAATATAAGCGGCGCCGTAAGACGCGGTCAAAGGATCTCTTCCGCCTGCGCACAATGCCGCGACGGCACCCGCGAGAAGATCCCCGCTTCCCCCTTTCGCCATGCCGGAAGAGCCTGTGGCGGAAAGATAGGACTTCACTCCATCCGTAATGACGGTGGACGCCCCTTTCAACACGACGATCACTTGATATCGACGAGCAAATTCCTCCGCATAGGAGAGAGGATCTGAGAGAATCTCTTCGGTGGGAAGTCCCATCAGCCGGGACATCTCGCGAGGATGGGGTGTGATAACGGTCTGCGCGGGACGATTCTTCAAGAGTTCGGGCGAAGCGGCAAGAAGATTCAGCGCGTCAGCATCGAGGATCAAAGGCACTTCCGCTTTTAGAATCAAATACTCAAGTATTTGATATCCATCTTCCGAGATATCCGCGCCGTTCCCGAAAAGGAGAGCGTTCGCGCCGCCGATCGCCTTATCCAAATAGCTTGGTTCGAAGGCGATTTTCCCTTCTTTGGAGGGCATGGACAGCAAGGTGCATTCCGTGATCTTATGCATCACGGGATAGAGGATGCTATCCGGCACACAGAGCTTCACGAGCCCGTCACCGAGAGCGAACGCGGCGGCGCCAAGTTCCGCAAGGACGGCCGCCCCCGAATAACTCTCCGACCCCGCGATCACCGACAGACGACCGAGCGACCCCTTATGCAGATTGCGTTTCAGCGGAGGGAAAAGAGGGATCACGTCACTTTCTTCCACAAGGGCGGCGTCCGCTTTCTCTTCTTCCAGTCCGATGGGAAGTGCTCCCACGTCGCCGCAGAGATCCAAACCGTCGCTCAGAAAATGCCCGAGCTTGATTCGTTCCACGGCGATCGTCACCTCGGCTTTCACCGCTTCACCGAGAGCGATGCCGCCATCCGCGGTGAGTCCGCTCGGGATATCCAGGCTGACGACGTAAGCGCCGCTCCGATTGATCTTGCGAATCGCAGAAGCGTACTGCCCTTCCGGCTTGCGCGTAAGGCCCACGCCGAAGATGCAGTCGAGAATATTTGCATATAGAGTAAAATCCAAATCATCCGAATACGGGATTATCTCCCCGCACTCTTTTCGCAGGGACAAAGCCCCTTCATGCTTGCTCTCTCCGAAATCGACAAGGTCGACAGGAAGCCCTCTTTCTCTCATGAAAAGGAATAGTGCGTAACCATCGCCGCCGTTCCCACCTTTTCCGCTGAGAATCAAAGTTTTTCCCTCTTTGAGGGAAATATTATCCAAGACGCCCTTCGCAACGCGCTTCATCAGCTCGACGGAAGATATCCCTTTCTCGATGGTTTTATGATCCGCGCGCATCGCGGTTTCGCTCCGATACAGCTCAATCATCGGGATAAGTCACCGCACGCAGGATCGCTTGACAGCAGAGCTCGTCGGCAAGCATCTGGAGCTCGAGAAGATTGGCTTCCACCTCGCCGCTCGCCATCACGAAAATCGAATCGCCGTCGTAAGAAGTATGCACGGGACGAATGCACTTCGCATACGCGTCCTGCGTCATATCGGCGAGCTTATTGGCTTGCGCTTTGGTGAGTTTGGCATTGGTTAGGATACAGCTGATAGTCGTATTCGCGTGGGACTGAGATGAATCTGTCGGGGAAATGAATCGCAAAGGCTCTCCCGTCGCGGGATCATAGATATTCCCGAGAGCATTCACGACGGTCACCACCGCCATCTCGAGATCATCTCTATTCGCAACCGTCATAGCCATTCCCGAAGGAACGGCACTCTTCATGCCACCCATTTTACAGACGGTAGCACCCGCCCCGGCACCAACTCTCCCCGCAAATTCTTTGATCGGTCCCGCATTCATACAAGCGTCATATCCCGCCCGTTTGTCGGGATAAGAAAAAGAGCCACATTCGAGGTCGTAAATCGACGCGCCGACGCAGATCGGGACTACGTATTTCCCCGCATTATAACCGATCCCCTTATCTTTTAGATAAGCCATCACGCCGGAAATCGCCTCCAGCCCGAAAGCACTGCCTCCGGAGAGTACCACGGCGTGGATCTTCTCCACCGTATTCTCCGCACGAAGCAGATCGGTTTCGTGAGTCGCCGGAGCACCGCCCCGCACGCTGACTCCTCCGACGGCTCCCTTCGGCGCAAGGAGGACCGTCACGCCCGTCTTCGCTTGATGATCGGTAAAAGTACCTATCGAAAACTTATCCAGCATATCTCCCTCCGTCAGTCGATTTCGCAGTATCGTTCTTCCCTCTCTTCGACCGTCGCGCGCCCCGAAGTCGCATCGGCAATCGCAGACAAAAAACCCGCCTTTCTATCGATCGGAATCGCGGCGGAAATTTTCGCCCCGTCCTCGTATTCCGCATTCAGAAGGATTCCGGAAGAAGCATATATTTTATTTTGAACGGCTGATAAAAGATTGTAATCACAAGCAACAGAAAAGACTGCGCATTTCTCGAAAATCGCTTTCCCTGCGGCTTGAATGGACGCCGTTGCCGCATCGCCGTAGGCGTGAGCCAATCCGCCGGTACCGAGCTTGATACCTCCGAAATAACGCACGACTACGCAACAGACGAAGGTCAATCCCGCGCCTTTAATCGTCTCAAGAATGGGAGCGCCCGAGGTGCCGGATGGCTCGCCGTCGTCGCTCGCGCGCATCTTATCCCCGCGTTCTCCGAGGATATAGGCATAGGGGGCGTGAGTCGCATCGGAAAAACGCTTCTTAATCGTCCTCAAGAAGGACTCCGCCTCTTCTTCATCCGAGACGCGCGCAGAAAAGGCAAGGAATTTGCTGTGTTTTACAGAGGTTTCCGCCCTGCCTTCCGCCTGAACCGTCGTATACATTATTTCTCGAAGGTGACCTTCAAACGATTCTTCTTCCCTTTATAAAGGATGAATCCATTGGCGATCTGACTGTCCGTCACTTCTGCGGCGACGTCTGTGATCTTCACCCCGTCCACGGACACCGCTCCGCCCTGTATCAAACGGCGCGCTTCACTCTTACTCGGGGCGAAACCGACCGTCGCGAGAATATCCACCACTTTGGTGATCTCCGCGGGAATGGACTGCGTCGGCATATTCTCGGTGTCACCGGAGAATGCCGCTTTCACCTTCGCCACGACGTCGTTCGCGATCTCCTCGCCGTGCACGATCTTGGTGATCTCATAGGCGAGACGTTCTTTCGCCGCGTTGATACGCTCGTCCTGATGGGCGGTCATCTCTTCGATCTCATCCAAAGGCATAAAAGTGAGAAGCTTCATGCACTTCCTGACCTCGCTGTCTTCGACATTTCTCCAATACTGATAGAAATCATAGGGAGATGTCTTCTCCGCAGAGAGCCATACGGCGCCAGACGCGGTCTTGCCCATCTTCTTCCCTTCGCTGTTGGTAAGGAGCGGGAAGGTCATCGCGAAAGCGTCTTTACCCTCCTTGCGACGGATCAAATCGGCGCCCGCAAGCATATTGCTCCACTGATCGTCGCCGCCGCACTCCAGCACGCAGCCGTATTTGCGATAAAGCACGAGGAAATCGTAGCTCTGCATCAGCATATAATTGAACTCGAGGAAGGTCAATCCCTTCTCCATGCGATTCTTATAGCATTCTGCGGTAAGCATACGGTTTACGCTGAAGAGCGAGCCGATCTCACGCAGGAAATCCACGTAATTGAGGTTCAGGAGCCAATCGCCGTTATTCACCATGATCGCGGCATTATCCCCTTCGAAGGAGAAGAAACGGCTCATCTGCTTCTTGAAACACTCGCAGTTATGTCTGACCGTCTCCGCCGTGAGCATATTGCGCATATCGGTGCGGCCGGAAGGATCGCCAATCATGCCGGTACCTCCGCCGATCAGGACGATGGGGCGATGCCCCGCCCTCTGCATATGACTCATCGCCATCATCGCGAGATAGTGTCCGACGTGCAAGCTGTCCGCCGTGGGATCAAATCCGATATAGAAACTGACCCTTTCCGAACCGAGAAGCTTATAGAGATCCTCTTCGAAAACGGTCTGTTTGATAAATCCTCTTTCCCGCAAAGTGTCCATTACGTTCATGTGAGTAACTCCTTAAAAGCAAGTGATGTTATTATCATAACATTGTATAACCTGAATGGCAAGTAAGTTAAGATAATTAAGGGAGAGGTATATGAATTAGGTTTTTTTGATTAGTCCGATTTTGATTTCGCCGTATTACAGGAGGCGATAAGAAGCCTGCGAATATTCCCGCAAAGTTTTTCCGCATTCGCATAATCTGACTCATCTATGCGATCCGTTTCAAAGAGCAGCTTTAACCAGTAACTCGTTTCATTAGCTTCTTTCAAAGCAATTTCGAGTTTTGTAACAAAATCAGCTTTACTATGGGCATACTGCGCCTCATGTATATTTGCTCCGATCGAGGTGCCTGATCTTGCTAATTGATCAAGCATATAAGACGTCTTGGGAATTTTGACGCTGTCAACGAGTTTGACGATAATTCTCGCAAATTCAAACGAAAGATCAATAAGTTTGTTGTTTTTCAAATTCTTCACCTCAAGTTAATTATATATAGCCAAAAGGAAAGAGTCAATAATGGAAAAAACAATAAAATTGAATGATGCGCGCAAGTATTCACTGCAAAAGTATCCTTCAAGCATGAAAGGATTAATGATATACGGCTGTGCCGTATGATATATCACGCTATCGCGTGATGTGATATATTTGCTCAGCAAAAATGATATAATACCCGTTCCTTAACACGCAAAGCGTATATCATATGCGTAGCATATATCATACCAAAGGTATACCACCCGTTCCGAGCAGGAACGGATATCATTGAAAAAGCACCGCAGATGCGGTGCTTTTTCCTGGTACCCCGTAAGGGGTTCGAACCCTTGATACCGGCGTGAGAGGCCAGCGTCCTAGACCACTAGACTAACGAGGCTTGAATGTATTTACTATATCAAAAAGCAAAATCATTTGCAAGTGTTTTTTTGCAATTATTCTGACTTTTTATCCTTTTTTTTGCTCGCCTCGGAGCGTGCCCGCACTTCCTCGAGATCATCGCGCGCGTCTTCCGCACCGTGAAGCTTCAAATCCTCCGCGATTTTGACGTATTTCTCCGCTTCTTCGAAGTCCTGAGGCACCCCTTCGCCGTATGTGAAGACGTGGGCGAGGACGATCGCGGCTTCGGGCATCTCACACTCGTGGAAAGCGATTTTCAGCCATTCCACCGCCTCGGCGAAGTGCTCTTTATCCCGCAAAACGAGAATGGTCAAATAGGCGGAAAAGAAGAGACATTTCGCGAGGCTCTTCCCTACGCCGTCCCTTGCACTCTCATAATCCTTGCCGCTCTGCGCGTCGGTGATATAAGCGCAATAACTGTACTGAGCGTGGTGCTCCGCCGCTTTCTTGAAGTAGGAGAGCGCGAGTGCGCTGTTCTTCTCATTCGCCGCCTGTCCGCCGAGAATGAAGCAAGCGACGGGATTTCCTTTATTTGCCGCTTCTTCGAGTAAGGCGTCCGACTTTCCTCGATCGATCTCCGTCCCTTCGCCGATGGCGTACATCTTCGCGAGATAGACGAGAGCGTCTGTGTATCCCCCCTGCGCCGCCTTCTCGTAATTCGCGAGCGCTTCATCGTGATCCACGCCGACCCCGATCCCGAAGTGATAGCAGACCGCGAGATTATACAGAGCGCGAGGAAGCCCGCTCTTCGCCGCCTCCAAATAGAGGAGGAAGATATCGTGTTTGACCTCCGTCTCGTCGGCATCCGCGCCCCGCTCTCTCTTCTTCGCGAAGGAGAGGTATCTCATCCCCGCTCTGTTGCAGAGATCGACGGCTTCTTCATAGGTGACTCTCTTTTCATTTGCGTCCATAGGGATATCATATCATTTTTCGAGTCGCCCGTCAATTGCGAGGAGAAATTGCCTACCTTTCCCCTCAAAAACTTTTGTTCTGCTGACAAATTGCTGACACAGGCAGATTTTCAAAAACTCCGAAATAGATAAAAACGGCCGAAACCTCTCGATTTCAGCCGTTTTTTGATTGTTTTGCTCGGTTTTTCTTACTTTTGTGCCTCTTCGACCGCAACTGCGAGAGCGACGGAAGCACCGACCATCGGGTTATTACCCATGCCGATGAGACCCATCATCTCGACGTGCGCAGGCACCGAGGAGGAGCCTGCGAACTGCGCGTCGCTGTGCATTCTGCCCATCGTATCGGTCATGCCGTAGCTCGCGGGACCTGCCGCCATGTTATCCGGATGGAGCGTTCTGCCCGTGCCACCGCCCGAAGCGACGGAGAAATACTTCTTGCCGTTATCCACGCACCATTTCTTGTAGGTGCCCGCAACGGGATGCTGGAAACGAGTGGGGTTGGTGCTGTTTCCGGTGATGGAGACGTCCACTCCTTCGTATCTCATGATCGCCACGCCTTCACTGACATCATCCGCGCCGTAGCAACGCACCTTGGCACGCTCGCCATCGCTGTACGGAGTCTCATTGACGATCTTCAGCTCGCCGGTGTAGTAATCGTACTTGGTCTGCACGTAGGTGAAACCATTGATACGGCTGATGATGAAAGCCGCGTCCTTGCCGAGACCATTCAGAATGACTCTGAGGGGGTTTTTACGGACTTTATTCGCGGTCTTCGCGATACCGATCGCGCCCTCCGCCGCAGCGAAAGATTCGTGACCTGCGAGGAATGCGAAGCAAGCGGTCTCCTCACGCAGAAGCATCGCCGCAAGATTTCCGTGCCCGAGACCGACCTGACGCTGATCTGCGACAGAGCCGGGGATGCAGAAAGACTGCAAGCCGATACCGATATCCTCGGCAGCGTCCGCCGCTTTCTTGGTGCCCTTCTTAAGAGCGATCGCCGCGCCGGCAGTATACGCCCAAACGGCATTCTCAAAGGCGATCGGCTGAACGCCCTTGACGATCTCTTCCACATTCACGCCCGCTTTGAGGCAGATGTCACGCGCTTCTTCGAGAGACGCGATCCCATACTCGGCGAGGGTGGCGTTGATTTTCTTGATTCTTCTTTCATACCCTTCAAATGTGATAGCCATTGCTCTGCCCTCCTTATTGCTTGCGGGGATTGATGAAGGTGACGCCTTCATTGAATCTGCCGTAGGTGCCGGTGCACTTCTTCAATGCTTCGTCCGCGCTCGTACCCTTCGCGATGAGATCCATCATGACGCCAAGCTTCACGAACTCATAGCCGATCACTTCGTTATTCTTGTCAAGGGCGAGTCTCGTGACGTAACCTTCCGCCATCTCGAGATATCTCACACCCTTCGCCTCGGTGGAGTACATCGTGCCGATCTGAGAGCGGAGTCCCTTACCAAGGTCCTCGAGTCCGGCGCCGATCACGAGTCCGTTCTCGGAGAAAGCGGACTGCGTCCTGCCGTAAACGATCTGCAGGAAGAGCTCGCGCATCGCGGTATTGATCGCGTCGCAAACGAGATCGGTATTCAAGGCTTCGAGAATGGTCTTGCCGGGAAGGATCTCAGCCGCCATCGCCGCGGAATGGGTCATTCCGGAGCAACCGAGCGTCTCGACGAGCGCTTCGCGGATGATGCCGTCCTTCACATTCAGAGTGAGCTTGCAAGCGCCCTGTTGGGGTGCGCACCAACCCACACCGTGCGTGAGACCATTGATATCCTTGATTTCCTTGGCTTGAACCCACTTACCCTCTTCGGGGATGGGGGCGGGACCATGGTTCGGACCTTTCTTGACGCAAACCATTTCATCAACTTCGCGTGAATATTGCATTAAAAGTTTCCTCCCAAAAGTTTTAGATTTTGATGGATTTAGTATATCACAGGGAAATTGCGAACGCATAACGATTTTATATAAAAAAGCAAAAGCTCGCGAAATATTTCTTCTATTTGAAGAAAAAGGAAAGAGAGACTCGAAATCGAGTCTCTCATAGCGATGATCGCTTACCCCGCATTGCCGTCTCGCGGCTGTACTAAACCCGCCGAAAGCAGGTTGGGTATAGGCTATCCGATGCTTCTGCCTTCCGCTGATAGAAATGCGGCCTGACATCCGACGTCGCGTTTCGCCTCCCCTAAAAAATTTTGAGGTTGTGACATATCCGCTACTCGCACAACGCAGGTTATTGATACTTCTTTTATATCACACAAACAAGCGGATTTCAACCGTTATTAAGAATTCTTAACGAACGATAGAAAAGGAGAAAATCTTTTTATAAAGATTCTTCCTCGTCTGAGAACTCGTGGAGGAGGTCTTCTTCCTCCTCTTCTTCCTCATAGAAGCTCTCAAGATAGAAGGGGATATTCTTCTTCTCATCGCCACGCATCTTCCTAAGCAGGAAATGGAAGAGAATATTCAAGAGGACGCAGATACCAACGCCGATACAGATCGCGCCGAACCCTGCCCCGTTTATCTTGGTCGTCTCGAAGGAGATATAAGTCAATCCGAGTTGGTTTAATCCGTATATCGCGAAGACGGCGGCGATGAAGCCGAGGAATGATCCGATTATAACGGTAATTCGGAAGCGATTGAGCGGCACACAATTAAAGACGAGCTGGACGAAGCCGCACGCGACAAGGGTCAACGCACCGACCGTAGAGCGCATCTCGCCGGGAATATTCAGGATATTGCAGAAGAGGAAATAGATCGCAAGTACCGAGAATAGCAAGGAAAAAGTCGCAGGATAGGTCCTTTTAAGGACCTTTTGCACGAAGTTCCCGCTCGGCACGTTATCATTCGACTGCAACGCCATAAAGAGCGCCGGGAACCCGAGCACGAATACCTCGAACATCAGCATTTGCGAAGTGGAGAAGGGATAGACTCGCCCAAGACAGAGGAAAATCGTCGTGAGGATCATCGTGAAGAGATTCTTCATGATATAGAGGGAAGCGACCAGTTCGATATTGCACACCACACGCCTGCCCTCTTGCACCACGGCGGGGAGAGAGCTGAATTTGCTGTCCACGAGCACGATTCCCGAGACGCTACGCGCGACCTCATTCGCACTGCCGAAAGAGATGCTGCAGTCGCTGCTCTTTAAGGCGTGCACATCGTTCACGCCGTCGCCGACCATGCCCACGGTCTTGCCCTGTTTGCGAAGCGCATTCACGATAATACACTTCTGTTCGGGGCTCACTCTTCCGAAAATGGTATACGTGTCCAACGCGGCTTTGAGCTCCTCTTCCGAGAGCTCGGAACAATTGATATACTTCTCGCTGCCTTCCACGCCCGCCTTACCGGCGATCTGCGAAACGGTCCGAGGATCGTCGCCCGAAATCACCATGATTTTCACCCCGTTTTCACGGAACCATTTCAGCGTGCAGGGAGCGTCGTCTCTGATCTCATCCTCGATCGCGACCGCCATGATGGGAGTCGTCTTGCTGAGATCGGGGAAAAGGATATCGCCTTCCAGTCTGGAGAGTGCCACGACGCGTTTTCCCGAGCGGTAATGCCCTTCCGCGAAATCCTTCAATTCACCCTCAAAAGAGGTGACGAATTCGGGTGCGCCGAGGAGATAAGTCCTACCGTCATTATAGGTGATGCCACCGTATTTTCTCCCCGAATAGAAAGGCAAAGCAAAGCTTATCTCTTCTGCACTGCCATCTCTGTACACGCTTCGTAAGGCTTTCGCCGTGGAGTTCATATCCTTCGTGCCGACAAGGAGGTCGGCGAGGATCTTCTCGGCGGAATCCTTCTCAGCGAAGATTTTTCGATCGGAAATGTGCATCTCGCCCGTCGTAATGGTGCCCGTCTTATCGAGAAGAAGAGTATCCACCAGCGCAAGCATCTCGACCCCGTACATATCCTGCACCAAGGTATTCTTCTGCGAGAGTTTCAAGACCGAAGCGGCGAGCGCGCAACTCGTCAGGAAGAACATTCCGACGGGGAGCATCGCGAGCACCGAAGCGGCGGTGTATTTCAGAGCGTTATGCAGTGGAGCCTTCGCCGCGTAATAATTCACGAAGAAGGAGCCGAGTGCGAGAGGGACCAAAATGAAGCTTATGAGTTTGATGATGAAATTCAATGCGTGACAGATACGGCTCTTGGGTTTGATAAGACGACGCGCCGCTCTGCCGATGCGATGAATATTGCTGTCCATACCGACGCGATCCGCCTGTATGATCGCTTCTCCGACCAAGACGTGGCTACCGGACAGGATGTAACTGCCGACCCCGCGTTTGACGATCTCCGACTCTCCCGTCAAGATGGATTCGTCGAGATCCACAGATCCTTCGCGTATAAATCCGTCCACCGGTACTTTCATTCCCGCGCGAAGAACCACCAATTCATCAAGGACGATATTTCTC
>Ga0310786_10002694_pt1 | contig 26711 bp, 22 predicted proteins | sample AusTroGonzalo_MG_FD_203881 | JGI IMG/M metagenome (GOLD analysis project Ga0310786, IMG submission 203881) | Bovine rumen microbial communities from tropical cattle in Woodstock, Queensland, Australia - Gonzalo_03 (v2) (version 2) | ecosystem: Host-associated > Mammals > Digestive system >...
GGTCTCCGTTAAGTATTTCCATGCTTTGGCAATGACGGGTGCAAACTCTTTCTTCTGAAGGTAGCCGTTGTTGACGCCCCACAGTATACCATAGGTGAAGAATGCTGTGCCTGAGGTCTCGGGGCCGGGGGCATGCTGCGGGTCGTACATCGAGCGGGTCCAATAGCCTTGCGGTTGCTGACAGGCAGCTACGGCACGGGCCAGACGGGTGTATTTGTCGACGAAGAAGGGCTGACGGACATAAGTCTCGGGCATGTCATGCAGCACCTTGGCCAGTCCGGCCAGCACCCAGCCGTCGCCGCGTGCCCAGTAGTCCTTCTTGCCGTTCGCTGACTGGTGTTTCGGCCACACGTACTTTCCGTCGCGGAAGTAGATGCCCGTCTCCTGGTCGAGCATGATACTGTCGCTGTAGAGCAGGTTTTCGTAGAGTTTACGCAGGTATTTCTCGTCCCCCGTCAGCTTATACATCTTGGTCATCACGGGCATGACCATATAAAGTGCATCGGCCCACCACCAGTAGTCATTTTCCTTGGAGTCGGCCTCATAGCCCATTACCTCCTTGGCCCGAGCCACCATGAAAGAATTCTTATCGTAATCATCATTACTAATTACTAATTTCTCATTACTCATTAAATAGAGGTCGATGTATGTCTGGAAACAGATTTGCCAGTCGCCGAAGAGCACGTAGTCTTGTCCCTCGCCATACTGCTTGTACTTCCATTTCGTGGGGTCAGTTTCTGTGGCACCCTGCCAGTGGTTGTGCTCTGCCCAGCGGATGCTGTAGTCGAGCATCTTCTGGTCCTGCAAAAGCTTATATACCTCGATATTGCCGGTATGGTAGGCGGCATTGTCCCAGAACGAGCGGACTTCAGGTTTGTTGTTCGTTTGCCAGTAGGTGTTCACACGACGGATAACATCCTTCACTTGGGCAGGCGTCCAGGTGCGGGCCTGTATGATGGTGGCCGTCAGTACAAACAATATTGCCACCAAAACTCTTCTCTGTTTCATAGTTTTAAGTTTTGGTGGCAAAGATAATCAATTCTTACGAATTATGCAACTATTTCAGCGAATATTCGAAAGGTGGCACGGGAAGTCCCGTCACGGTATAAGCATTCAAGCGAATGGGGTTGTCCTTCCATGCGTGGCGGACACGGACGGGCTCCGTCACACCGTCGGCCTTCACGACAATAGTTTGACCACTGGCCGTTGCTGTCGCATTGTGGAAACGGCCGTCAGCGCCAGCAAGCTCAAACTCATTGAGCTGGCTCTCCGTACGTAGCGGCTGGTCAAAGACCAGCGTCCCCTGTCCACCGTTGACAGTGGCACCGGTAATCTGTGGCAGCAGCTTTACCTTCTTGTCGCCATAGACCAGACGGTCAAAGCACTGACCTATACGTTCCGCCATCTCTTTCTTGCGCAGCGGGTGGATATCGACGGTCTCACCGAGGTCAATGGCCGTAGCCAGCTCCACACGGTCCATCTCTTGTGCCGTCAGCCGTTGGGCTTCACGCAACTGTGCCCAGTTGCTGTTGACGGGTTCGGACTCATAGACAATGGGCCTTGGCATACCCGTCTGCTGGCGTCCGTCGTAATTGGCCAGCTGTACCACGACGAAGGGAAGTTCTGGACGCTGCCAGCGGTCACGCCAGCAGCCAATCATTTTTTTCAACAGGTCGCCATAGGGGCCAGGGTTGCCTGTGTTCGACTCACCCTGATACCAGACGATGCCCGACAGGGCGAAAGGTGCCAAGGGATGGAGCACGGCATTGTAGAGTGTCGTCGGGAGGTTCTGTAGCGACACATCACCACCAGGACAGCTGGGCATTTCTGTGCCGATGTGGATACGCCACTGCTCACTGAGAGGCACGACGTCCTGCGGCATGGGGTTCTGGCTGAAACGGTCGTCGCCGAAAGCCAAAAGATACGGTTTCTCCGGGATAAAATGGGGCAGGCCGTTCTTGTTAATGAAACGCACGGTGATGACGTTGTCACCCTCGCGCAGCAGTCCTTCGGGGATGTCGTAGCGACGCGGCGGGTACTGATAGCCCGTAGTGCCTATCTGCTTTCCATTAAGATAGGTGATGTCGGAGTCGTAGAGTGTACCCAGCAGCAGACGGGCCGGCCGTCCAGCATGAGCTTTGTCGATTTGGATGTGCTGACGCAGCCACAGCGAACCGACGAAATTTCGTCCGGGTACCAGCTGCGCATATTGGTTCACAACTTTCCATCCGCTGTCATCGTAGTCTGTTGACGTCCAGTTTTCAGCGATGCCAGGGTCCTGTTCGCCGAGCAGTTTGTTCCACTGCTGGCTGGCTGTCATGTTGGCACGCTGCTGGGCGTGAACATACTCATCGCTCTCAAAAAACTGCACTTTCTTCACCATCATCGGGTAGTCGCGGCGCAGGGAGTCGGCCGATACCCAGGCCTCGATGGGGGTGCCGCCCCAGCTGTTGACGATGATCCCCTGAGGAATGCCCGTTCGCTCGAACATCCGCTTGCCGAGGAAAGAGCCTACGGCAGAGAAGAGCCACACATTCTCTTTCCTCAACGTCTTCCAGTTGATGCTTGTCGGACGGATATCGTCCTTCACACCATGGGTACTTGTCTCGTTCTGAACACGGAAGAGACGAACCTTGTCGAGATTAAAATGGTCGATTTCATCGGTATAATTTGGATAGACGCGTTCGATGGTGACGTCGATGTTCGACTGACCGGACAAGAGCCAGACGTCACCCACAAGGACGTCCGTCAGTACGAGGTCATTGATGTGCAACTCGTAGGGACCACCCGCTTTCATTGCCGGCAAGTCGATGCGCCAGCGTCCGTCACTGTCGGCAACGGTCTTAAAGGCTTTTTTCTGGATGGTGACAACGACCTGTTCAGAAGGGTCGGCCCATCCCCATACAGGTATCGCCTGTCCGCGCTGGAGCACCATGCCCGACTGAAACAGCTGGGGCAGCTTCACGGCACCCTCAGCCGTCACGACAACCACCAGCGATGCTACGAGAAGAAATTTCTTGAGGTTCATTGCAAATAAGTTTTTTTTGTTTCCTGACCGCAAAAATATTAAAAAATCAGTGATTTCAACGTCTTTCTTCGCACTTTTTTGCTTCATGAAACAAATAACCAACAAAACTGTAACATCTAGAATACCTATTATTAAATAATTATGTGTACCTTTGCAGACAAATTAAAAACCAAGAACTATGACAACAAACGAAACAAAAGGCTTTTACAAGCTCTCATGGCTCCAGCGCATCGGCTTCGGCTCGGGTGACCTGGCGCAGAATCTGATCTTTCAGACGGTAGCATGCTACCTGATGATTTACCTTACTACGGTGTTGAAATTAAATCCGGCTTTCGTCAGCGGATTAATTCTTACGGTTCGACTCATTGACTGCTTCTGGAGTCCTGTCGTCGGACGTTATATTGATAATCGGAATCCTAAGTTAGGTAAGTATCGTGCCTATCTTCTTTATGGCGGTATTCCTCTTACTGTTGCCGCCTGCTTGCTGATGCTTCCCCAGGCCGCCACTTGGTCTATGGGCATGAAGATAGCTTATGCAACAATCAGCTATACTGTGCTGAGCATGATCTATTCGGTGGTCAACATTCCTTACGGTTCCATCATGGCAAGTATGACCCGTGATAACGACGAGGTACTTATCCTTACTTCAACCCGTATGGTATGCGCCAATATCGGTCAGATTATTGTCCAGGCCGGTTTCCCCATCGGACTTGCTATGTGTGTCCATTCTGCTATTGACTGGAACCAAGCAACGTTTATGGCCATTGGTACAATTCCTGCGTTCATCATTCTGCCTTCTCTGCCGATATTGAAGAAATGGTTAGGCAAGAAGGGCCTTTATTATACACTTCTTTCTATCGGACTTATTGGCTTTGCCATATTGTTCTGCATCGGTAAGTTCTTTGATGTTGCAAGTCTCAACGCCCTCGTTCAGACCGCAAAGGTGATGACAGGTGTCGGACTGCTCGTCGGTTCTCTGATGTGGGCACTTGTCCCAGAGGTCATCACGGAGGCAGAGTATCGTACAGGAAACCGCCCCGCAGCCACCGTCAATGCGCTTGCCGGCGTTGCTTTCAAGGCAGGTTTCTCTATTGCCGGTTGGATTACTCCTTTGGTCATGGGCTGGATTGGCTTCAACTTCGCCAGCGAGGAGTCTGCTCTGCCTACCAGTCCGATGGCTTGGTTTACGGTCACGTGTGTTTTCGCACTCGTCGGTTTCGTTCTCTTAATGCTCTGCTTCATGGGCAGCAAGGAGAATATCACCACGACTCCGGAAAAGCCCGTTTCCTTCGGCGAGATGTGGCAGGAGTTCAAGGCAAACAAGTGCCTGCAGTTGGTGCTCAGCATCTTTGTCGTGGTATTCCTCGCATCATTTATCAGCGCACCTGTAAATGCATATTATCCAAAGCTGGCTAATTATTCTGAGATTGCACAGAATGCCATTCTGATATTCACGACGATCATTCCCGCCATCCTTCTTCTCGTTGTAGGCTACCTTATCTATAAGTATCCGCTTACTGACGAGAAATTGGATGAGATGAACAGCGAGATTGAAGCACGCACCATTAAATAATGAATAAGAATATAAAGTTATTGACACTCTGTCTGGCCATGATGCCCTTGGCATCTATGGCTCAGCAGGGTCTTAAGGATGCCATCGGCAAATACTGTCTCATCGGTGCTGCCATTAACCAGTGGCAGAGCGATGGACAGGTACCTGAGGCCGACGCTATCGTTGATAAACACTTCAACTGCGCCGTTGCTGAAAACTGCATGAAGCCCGAGACGTTAGCACCTGCCGAAGGAATCTTTGATTTCCGCGTGGCCGATAAGTTCGTCAGCTACTGTCAGCAGCACAAGCTTAAGGTGCTGGGACACTGTCTTGTGTGGCACTCGCAGGCTCCCGACTGGTGGTTCACCAACGGTTATGCCGCAAGCCCCGCCTCCAAGGAGGTGGTGAAGGAACGCCTCATCAAGCACATCAAGACCGTTGTGGGCCACTACAAAGGTCAGGTGCATGGCTGGGACGTCGTCAACGAGGCCATCGAGGACAACGGCTCGTTCCGTCAGTCGCCCTACTACCGACTGTTGGGCGAGGAGTTTATCGAGATTGCCTTCCGCACTGCCCATGAGGCCGATCCCGATGCTGAGCTCTACTATAACGACTACTCCATGGCCGGTGCTGCCAAGCGCGAAGCCGTCTGCCGACTGGTGAAGAACCTGAAGGCGAAAGGTCTGCGCATCGACGGAGTGGGCATGCAGAGCCATAGTGGCCTAGACTACCCCAATCTGGAGGAGTACGAGAAAAGTATCGATGCCTTTGCCGCCTGTGGCGTGAAGGTGATGATTACCGAACTCGACATCAACGTGCTGCCCAACCCCCAGGGTTTTGGCGGTGCCGACATCGCCCAGAACTTCGAGCTGCAGCAGAAGTATAACCCTTATACTGCTGGTCTGCCAACTGCCAAGCAGAAGGAGTTGGAGGAACGCTGGCTCGCCCTATTCCGTATCTACTACAAGCACCGTTCGCAGATCTCCCGCATCAACCTCTGGGGCGTCAGCGACGGTGGCTCATGGCTCAACGGCTGGCCTATCAAGGGACGCACCAACTATCCGCTGCTCTTCGACCGCCAATATAAGGAGAAACCGGTCATCAACGAGATTATCAAACTCTACAAATAACCTTTAAGCAAAACAACTATTATGGCAAAACTTCCACGTTACCTATTCCCCAGTGACTATATGGCTGACCCTTCGGCCAACGTGTTCAACGGACGCCTGTATGTCTACCCCAGTCACGACTGGGATGCCGGTGAGTGCTTCGACGACGACGGTGGACACTTCCAGATGCGCGACTACCACGTACTGTCGTGGAACGATGTCGAGAACGACGAGGCTACAGACCACGGCGTCATCCTCGATGTCGACCAGGTGAAGTGGGCCGAGAAGCAGATGTGGGACAACGATGTCGTCGAGAAGAATGGCAAGTACTACCTCATCTTCTCTGCAAAGGGCTATGACGGCGTGTTCCACCTCGGTGTGGCCGTTGCCGACAAACCCGAAGGTCCGTTCGTTCCCCAGGAGGCTCCCATCCGCGGCTCTTTCTCTATCGACCCCTGTATGTTCAAGGACGACGACGGTCAGATCTACTGCTTCTTCGGCGGTCTCTGGGGCGGTCAGCTGCAGTGGTGGCACTCGCTCTACCACGGTTTCGAGGCCATCCCTGGCAAGTATGGTGATGACAATGGTCTCATCGACCTGGGTCCTGCCCCCGACCATAAAACACAGCTCTTCGCCAAGCCCGACGCACCGGCAATCCCCAGCGCCGTGGTACGTATGAGCGACGATGTGCTGCAGTTCGCTGAGGCTCCGCGTCCCGTCCTCGTCGTCGACAAGGACGGCCAGCCCCTGAAGGCCGGTGACCCGCACCGTTTCTTCGAGGCTTCGTGGATGCACAAGTACAATGGAAAGTACTATTTCAGCTACTCTACTGGCGACAGCCACTACCTGTGCTACGCTATCGGCGACTCCCCCTACGGCCCGTTCACCTATCAGGGAGTCATCCTTGAGCCTGTCGTCGGCTGGACCACCCACCACTCCATCGTCGAGTACAAGGGACAGTGGTACCTGTTCTATCACGACTGCGTACCCTCAAACGACATTACACACCTCCGTTCACTGAAGGTGCAGCGCCTCTATTACAATGAAGATGGCACCATCAAGCCGGTTGTCAATGAATAATAGTCCGCTGATAGAAACCTATTATAGAACTCACCGGGATGAGCTGCTGAACTTTGTCAGCAGCCGTCTCGGTGATAGCTATTTGGCTGAGGACCTCGTCCAGGATGTCTTCAGCCGTCTTCTCGCTACCAATCAGCTGGTAGCCGAGACAACACTGCCGGCACTGGTCTATACCGTGGCTCGTCGCCTTATTGCCGACTATTTCCGCCGTCGTACTACCCGTGAGCAGTACGAACATTATTTGTCACGGTCCAACAGCACAGAAAACCCGATAGAATCAGTGTTTTCTGCACGCGAACTGGAAGAGAGGCTGGAGCGTGGATTGGCACGTATTCCCGAGAACTGTCGCGAGATTTATCGTCTCCATATCTATGGCGACATGAAGGTCGGCGAAATCTCCAAACAGTTGGGCGAAGCCTATAAGTCAGTCGAGTACCGTCTTGGTACCGCCCGGCGCGAAATGCGTCGTTACATGGCTGCCGCCATCTGATTACTGAGAAAATCTTGCTTTTTCAGACGGTTACTCCAGATAGGTGTAGCCGTAGAGGCCGGAGCGGTAGGTGGAGAGGAACTCCTTGCCCTCCTCGAGGGTAATCTTCCCGGCCTTGACACTCTTCGTCACCCATATCTCGAGCTGACGGACAAGCTTCTTCGGATCGTACTGCACGTAGTCGAGGACCTCGGCAACGGTCTCGCCATCGATGACCTGGTCAATGTGGTACTGTCCGTCCTTGACGGAGATGTGGACGGCGGTGGTGTCGCCGAAGAGGTTGTGCATGTCGCCGAGAATCTCCTGGTAGGCACCGACGAGGAAGACACCGAGGTAGTAGTCCTCGGTCTTCTTCAGGGCGTGGACGGGGAGCGAGTGGGAGTTGTGGCGGTTAGTGACGAACGAGGCTATCTTGCCGTCCGAGTCGCAGGTGATGTCCTGCAGGGTGGCGTTACGCGTGGGACGCTCGTTGAGACGCTGCAGGGGCATGATGGGGAACATCTGGTCAATGGCCCAGGAGTCGGGCAGCGATTGGAACAGTGAGAAGTTACAGAAGTACTTATCGGCCAGCAGTTTGTCGATGTTCATCAGCTCCTCGGGCACATGCTTGAGATTCTTCGTCAGGGCGTTAATCTCATGGCAGACGCTCCAGTACATGGCCTCAATCTCGGCACGTGTTTTCAAATCGACGATGCCGTGTGAGAAGAGGTCAAGCACCTCCTCGCGTATCTGCTCGGCATCGTGCCAGTCCTCAAGGACGTTGCGCGGCGAGAGGTTGTCCCAGATGTCGTAGAGGTCCTTCACCAGCTGGTGTGAGTTCTCGTCGGGCTCGAACTCCTCGGGCATCTCGGGCAGCGAGGCTGTCTCCAGCACGTTGATGACGAGCACGGAGTGGTGGGCAGCCAGCGAGCGTCCGCTCTCGGTGATGAGGTTGGGGTGGGGCAGTCCGTTCTTGTTGGCCGCCTCGACGAAAGTATAGATACAGTCGTTGACGTACTCCTGGATGCTGTAGTTCACAGAGCTCTCGCTGCTGGGTGAGCGGGTGCCGTCGTAGTCGACGCCCAGGCCACCGCCGCAGTCGACGAACTCCACGGCGTAGCCCATCTTGTGGAGCTGGATATAGAACTGCGAGGCCTCGCGGAGGGCGGTCTGTATGCGACGAATCTTCGTAATCTGCGAACCGATGTGGAAATGGATGAGCTTCAGGCAGTCACGCATATCCTTCTTGTCGAGCACCTCGAGGGCTTCGAGCAGCTCGGCGCTGGTCAGGCCGAACTTCGAGGCGTCGCCGCCACTCTCCTCCCACTTGCCGCTGCCGCTGGAGGCCAGCTTGATGCGGATGCCGATGTTCGGGCGCACGTCGAGCTTCTTGGCAATCTTCGCGATGATGTCGAGCTCGTTCTGCTTCTCGACGACGATGAAGATGCGCTTACCCATCTTCTGTGCCAGCAGGGCCAGCTCGATATACGACTGGTCCTTGTAGCCGTTACAGACGATGATGGAGTCGCTCTGGCTCTGTACGGCGAGCACGGCGTGGAGCTCGGGCTTCGAGCCTGCCTCCAGTCCGAGGTTGAACTTCCTGCCGTGCGAGATAATCTCGTCGACGACGGGCTGCATCTGGTTCACCTTGATGGGGTAGATGACGTAGTTCTCACCCTGATACTCGTACTCCTTGGCAGCCTTCTTAAAGCAGCTCCACGTCTTCTCGATACGGTTGTCGAGGATGTCGGGGAAGCGCAGCAGCACGGGTGCCGTCACGTCACGTAACGCCAGCTCGTCCATCACCTCGCGCAAGTCAATCTGCGTGGAGTCCTTACAGGGGGTGACATATACGTTGCCGGCATCGTTGATGCCGAAATAGCTTGTGCCCCAGCCGCCGATATTGTACAGCTCGCGGGCGTCGTCGATGGTCCATTTCTTCATATTGGGTGCAAAGATACGAATAAGTGAGCACAATACAAAACAAAATTCCCATTTTGTTTTTATTGTCGAGACGGAGTAAGTTTTGTAGTTCGTCAGAAAATCATTACCTTTGCAGAAAAATTGTAGTATGATACAATCGCTTATACGAATCGTTGTGGAGGCATCGCGCCTGATGCAGACGGAAGAGTTCAGTATTTCACAGAAAGAGGGAGTGGCCAACATCGTGACATCGTCCGATATCGCTGTCCAGAACTTTCTTTGCCGACAGCTTGCCGAGCTGCTCCCCGGCAGCGGCTTCATCTGCGAGGAAGAGGACATCCATGACCTGAAGCACGAAAACCTGTGGATTATCGATCCCATCGACGGCACAGCCAACTACAGCCGTGGCATTCGCGAATGTGCCATCTGTGTGGGACTCTGGCATAGTGGAGTTATGGAGATGGCTGTCGTCTTCCTGCCGCGTACCGATGAGCTCTTCACGGCACAGCGTGGAAAGGGCGCCTTCCTGCAACACCCCAAAGCAGGACAGGGACCACAGCCGATACACGTGAGCCAGCGTCCGTTCGATAACGCCATCCTGTGTACAGCCCTTCCCGTCTATCATAAGGAGTATGCCCCCGTGTGCTCGCGTATCATCCTCAATATGTTCCAGCAGTGCAATGACCTCCGCCGTTTCGGGGCGGCAGCTCCGGAGCTGTGTTATCTTGCCATGGGCCGTTGCGAGCTCTATTTCGAGTACCTGCTCTCACCTTGGGACTTCGCTGCTGCCTCACTCATCCTGTCAGAGGCTGGCGGCCTGCTCTGCGATCGCGAGGGACAGCCGCTCGACTTTACAGCTCCCTCAGGCGTCATTGCTGCCAATAGTGCCGAGAACCTCCAGCGCCTCATTTCCATCGTAAAAGACGAGACACTCACGGAGTCCCTGCAGCAATGACAACCTGAGAGCGAAACATTATTTTACTTCGATGGCGACCGACTGTGTGAGTCCGCGACGGGCGTCGCTGACTTTCAGCGTGGCGGTGCCTTTCTCGATGCCAGCCTGCACGATGACCACGAGCTGACCGTTGAACAGGCGCATCGTGGGCTTGGTGAACGGCTCCAGCGACGTGGCGTCGCCATTGCAGACGGCACGGAACGTGCCGGCACCCTCGACATCGAACGTCAGCTGGTCGTCGGCATTGGGTATGAGCGTGCCGTCAGCATCGGTCAGCGAGACGGTGATAAAGGCGAGGTCCTGACCGTCGGATTTTAGAGGAGAGAGGAGGGAGGAGAGAGGAGAGAGGTCACTCTGCTGCGTCCACACATTGAGCTGGAGCTTCGTGGGTTTTCCTGCGGTGCGGATGGTCTGCTCGCCAGCCTTCTGGCCGTTGGCATCGTAGACGACGACACGCAGTTCGCCCGGCTCATACTTGACGTTGTTCCAGCGCAGGCGGTAGCGGTCCAAGCGGTTCTCGGGTTTCCATTGGCCGGCAGTCTCGGTGACCTTCCGGACGCGGCCCTGGCTCTTGCCGTTGACGAAGAGCTCGCCCTCGGGGTAGTCGGTGTAGCAGAAGACGGGTGTCACCTGTCCGATGCGGTTTCCCTTGTCCTTCTTCGTGTTGCCCCACGACCAGTGCGGCAACAGATGGATGGTGTGCTCGCCCAGGTTCCAGTGGGAACGGTAGAGGAAGTAGCGGTCCTTCGGCAGTCCGGCGAGGTCGCAGATGCCGAAGTAGCTTGAGCGCGACGGCCAGTATTCGTCGAAGGGCGTGGGCTCACCCAGGTAGTCGTAGCCCGTCCATACGAACTCGCCGATGACCCACGGGTAGTCCTCCTGCCAGCGCCAGTCATCGTCGGGGAGGTTCGACCAGGCGCAGTACTCCACGTCGTAGCCAGAGCATTGGCCGTCGGCATTGCGGACGGCCGTGGGGTCGTAGCCGGGCATCCACGAAGAGAATTTCGAGTAGTCGTTGACCTCAACGGGGAACTTGTAGACGCCGCGCGAGGATACCGTCGATGTGGTCTCGGAGCCCAGCAGGAAGCCGTGTGTCAGCGTGTTGTAGGCCTGAAGGTATTTCGGCAAACGGTAGTTCAGTCCGGGGATGTCCATGGCCTGTGCGAAGCCGCTGGCAAGGGCGTTGTCGACACGGTCAAGACCCTGCGTGACGGGACGGGAGGGGTCGAGGCTGTGGCAGAGACCCTGCATACGGTCGATGATGGCAATGGCCTTCTTGTCGCCCTGCTCGGGAATCTCGTTGCCGATAGACCACATGACGATAGCTGGATGGTTGCGGTTGGCGCGCACGAGGTTCTCGATGTCGCGGTCGCTCCACTCATCGAAGAAACGGGCGTAGCCGTTCTTGCACTTCGGGTACTTCCACATATCGAACGACTCGGCCATGACCATCATGCCCAGCGAGTCGCAGAGGTCCATCTGCATCTGGCTCGGCATGTTGTGGCTGGTGCGGATGGCGTCGCACCCCATGGCCTTCATCGTCTTAATCTGACGGATGAGGGCCGCCTTGTTGACGGCGGCGCCAAGGGGGCCGAGGTCGTGGTGCAGACAGACACCCTTGATTTTACGGGTGACGCCGTTCAGCTGGAAGCCGCCCTCCTTCGATACCTTGACGGTGCGTATGCCGACGTTCTGCACCATCTCGTCGAGCAGCTGTCCGTTGCGCATCAGCTTGATGTGAGCCTTATATAAATAAGGTGTCTCTGGTGTCCACAGCTGCGGGTTCCTGACGGTCATGGAGAAGGGTGGAGTGAAGAGGGTGGAGGGTGGAGCGTTAAGGGTGGAAGGTGAAGTGTTGAGGGAGACATGGCGGTGGTCGGCGATGCGGCCCTGACGGTCGCGCAGCTCCACCTCGACGGCCATACCCTCGTCGTTGGAGTATTTGGGAAGCACCGCAAGGTCGGCGCCGACGGTCAGCTCAAGGGTGGCCTCCTTATCGGCGATATCAGTAGTGCGGATGTATACCTGCCACGGGTCAATGCGGTCGCGGCCCGTCAGGATAAGCGTCACGGGACGGTAGATGCCGGCGCCGGGATACCAGCGCGAGCTCTCCTCGACATTCTTCAGATCGACCTCGATGATATTAGCACCGGGTGTCACCTGCTTGGTGATGTCCATGCGGAACGTGTTGTAGCCGTAAGCCCAGTAGCCAGCCTTCTGGCCGTTGACGTAGACAGTCGGCTCGGCCATGGCACCATCGAAGAGGAGCTCGGCATGGCCGTCGAAGCCGGCAGGGATGAAAATGTTACGCTTGTAATGACCCTCGCCAATCCAAGGCAGCGAGCCAGAGCGGCCGCTCTTCTCGGTGGGAATTTTCTCGCCGTTCTGCTCGATAGCCACCACCTGCAGGTCCCACTTCTTGTCGAAGGGGCCGCTGATAGCCCAGTCGTGGGGAACGCTGACCTGCTGCCACGACCGCTTGTCGCGCGAGAAGAGCCAGTCGTCGGTAAGTTCCATCGTATATCGACCATTAAGCATTGAGCATTGTGCATTAAGCATTGAACATTGAGCATTGCTCCACTGCTCTAGACGTTCGTACTCCGTCTTCGTCAGTCTGAGGAACGAGCCGTGCTGCGGTCCGCTGACACCCTCGATGTTGCGCGGGTCGCGGAAGTTGCGCATGAACTTGTCGGCCTTGCAGAGACGGTAGTTCTTCGGACGCGACGAGTACTCGATGTAGGCGATGGTCCAGTCGTCCTCGCCAGCCAGCTGGAAGGCGGAGACACCTTCGCACTTTTTCTTGCCCTCGAAGTTCACGTAGTCGTCGGCTACGGGCTCGGGCCACGGGCCCGTCAGTTTCTTGGCTGCCGACGTGAAGAGACCAGGCTGGCCGCCCTCCTTCTTAATCATCATGTGCCACTGGCGGTCGCTGTCGAGCCAGTTGATGTCTGCATCGATGGTGGCGTAGCCCCAGTCGAAGAGCAGTCGTGGCTGCGTGAGCTCGGTGAAGTCCTCGTTGGCGTAGGAGTAGTACATGCGGTCGTACTTCTCCTCGGCGCGGTTCCACATCGAGTAGTAGACGAAGTAGCCGCCCTGACGGCCGTCAGGCCAGCGGTAGGTGGGGTCCCAGACAGCCTGGGGTGCCCATACGCGGTTGATGGTCGACCAGTTGCGATAGACGCTCTTCGCCTTTGGGTCGCTGAAGATGGCCGTTCCCTTACGGTAGTCGAATGATGTCGACTCCCAGTGGATGAGGTCGTCGCTGCGTAGCAAGGTGATGCCATAGTTGTCCCACTCGGCTTGCTTATTGAGTCGTTTGAAGGCGCCGACATTCATGTCGGTGCAGAGCATGAGGTAGCCCGAGCAGTCGTGACGACGGAAGATGTAGGCATCGCGGGTGGCACCCTCGATGCGGGCGTGCTCAGCGTCGCTGAACACCGAGTCGCCACCGAGCAGGTCGTGGTAGTGCAGTCCGTCGCGGCTCAGGGCGTAGGCCGTCCAGGCACGTCCGTTACCGTTCATGTGACAATAGAGGTAACCGTAGTCGCCCTTCTGCGGGTTCTGGGCTATTGATGTCAGGGTTGTCAGGCCACAGAAGGCCAATGTCAGTAGTAGTTGCTTTTTCATGTTTTGAGATGCTTGTTTCTGATTTTCGGGCAAAGATACGAAATATTTCTCATTTCTCATTTCTCATTTCTCATTTTTTTTTCGTACCTTTGGCTCCGCCGAAGGTGCTCCCATTCAGAAAAGCTCAAATTTATTTGGCTTTTCATTCATTTATTCGTACCTTTGCCACCACAATAATGATGAACGAAGACTTCGACATCCACGAGGAGCGTTACCAGAACGGTGAGAAAGAGTTTGAGAACGCCCTGCGCCCGCTAAGTTTCAGTGACTTCAGCGGCCAGCAGAAGATTGTCGAGAATCTGCAGGTGTTCGTCGAGGCAGCGAAGTACCGTGGCGAGCCGTTGGACCATACACTGCTGCATGGTCCTCCCGGACTGGGAAAGACCACGCTGTCGAACATCATCGCCAACGAGCTGGGCGTGGGGTTCAAGATCACCAGCGGTCCGGTGCTCGACAAGCCTGGCGACCTGGCTGGCATCCTGACGTCGCTGGAGAAGAACGACGTCTTGTTTATCGACGAGATTCACCGTCTGTCGCCCGTTGTCGAGGAATACCTCTACTCGGCGATGGAGGACTACCGCATCGACATCATGATTGACAAAGGTCCGTCGGCGCGAAGCATCCAGATAGACCTGAACCCCTTCACCCTTGTCGGCGCCACCACCCGCAGCGGACTGCTGACGGCACCCTTGCGCGCCCGCTTCGGTATCAATATGCACCTGGAGTACTACCAGCCCGAGACGCTGCAGTGTATCATTGAGCGCTCGAGTAATATATTAGGTGTGCCCATCACTGAGGACGCCGCTCTGGAGATTGCCGGACGCTCGCGCGGTACGCCACGTATAGCCAATGCTCTGCTGCGCCGTGTGCGCGACTTTGCACAGGTGCGAGGTGACGGACGCATAGACACGAAGATTACCCGCGTAGCCCTGGAGGCACTGAACATCGACCAGTACGGACTGGACGAGATAGACAACAAGATTCTGCTGACCATCATCGACAAGTTCCGAGGCGGCCCTGTGGGCATCACCACCATCGCCACCGCTATCGGCGAGGATTCGGGCACCATCGAGGAGGTCTATGAACCTTTCCTCATTATGGAAGGATTCATCAAACGGACACCACGCGGACGCATGGTGACGGAACTCGCCTATCGGCATTTTGGACGCAATCCTTACTCGGGAAATATCATGGAACCCTCTCTGTTTGAATAAAAAAGGTATTTTTTTAAGCAAAAATCGTACTTGTCGAAGAAGATTCACGGTATTTTTCTTGCTTGTCTCATTTTTTTGCTTATCTTTGTCCCCGATTAAGGATTGCAGAGTAAAAACTAAACAAAACTACCAGCATGCACATCGGAGAAAGAATCAAACAGGTACTGGAAGAGAGACGTAAGCCAGTGACTTGGCTCGCAAAGGAAATCAACTGCGAGCGCACCAACGTCTACAACATCTTCAGTCGCAAGGACATCTCGACGGGCTTGCTCCAGAAGATAAGTGTGATACTGAATCACGACTTCTTCAAAGAATTGTCGGTAGAGACATTCAAGAAGAAGTGATTCTTAAATCATAGTAATTTGATGGAAATGCAAAAGAAAAACAACTTTTCTTTTGCATTTCTTTCTTTTATTCGTACCTTTGGCTATACCGAAGGTACTCTCATTCAGAAAAGCTCAAATAAATTTGGCTTTTCATTCATTTATTCGTACCTTTGCGGGGAAAAATGATGCGAACAGGAGTTTTTGTGGGTACTTTCGACCCCTTCACCATTGGTCACGATAGCATTGTCCGTCGTGCACTGCCGCTCTTCGACAGGCTGGTTGTCGGCGTTGTCGGCGACAATGTCCATAAGCCGGGCATGAGTCCTGCCCAGCAGCGTGTCGACGCCATCGCTGCCGTCTATGCTGATGAGCCGCGTGTTAATGTTAAGATATTCGAGGGACTGGCGATGGACTTTGCCCGTGAGGAGGGCGCACAGTTCATTGTGAAAGGTGTGCGCTCCGTCAGCGACTTCGAGTATGAGCAGTGGCAGGCGGACTTCAACCGCCGGCTGGGTGGCATTGAGACCATTCTTCTCTATTGTGAGCCTGAGCTGGCGAGTGTCTCCAGCAGTGCCGTCCGCGAGTTGTCGCACTTTGGTGTCGACGTCAGCCAGTTCCTGCCAAGTAATGAGTAATGAGTAATTATGATTAGCTATAGCGCAGAGGGGGTGCGTTTCCCCAAGATTAAACGACGCGAGACGTCGGCCTGGATACGCCGTGTGGCTGCCACCTATGGAAAGAAAGTGGGTGAGGTGGGCTACCTGTTCTGTGACGATGAGCACATCCTGAGTGTTAACCGCGAGTACCTGCAGCACGACTATTACACAGACATCATTACCTTTGACTATTGTGAAGGCGATACGCTCAATGGTGATCTGGTCATCTCGCTCGACACCGTGCGTACCAATGCCGAGATGCTCGGAAAGGACTACGAAGAGGAGTTGAACCGTGTCATCATCCACGGTATCCTGCATCTCTGCGGACAAAACGACAAGGGCCCCGGCGAGCGTGAACAGATGGAGGCTGCCGAGGACCGTGCGTTGGCACTTAGGTAGAAGCGCCAAAACAATCAGAAAGATTTCTTATTCGTCTTGAATAACCTGCAGGGCTTTGTTGACAATGTCACTCTGTTCGTTGATGATGGCATAGTACTCCGACATATCCCAAAGGTCGCGGGCTATGAGCGCTTTCAGCTGCAGGCACAGCTGGGGCATTGTCTTCTGTAGCTCGTCGTCATCCTTGGCCTTGATGTTCTGCTTCTCGGCCTCCTTGAGGATGGCATCGGTGAGTGTCTGCGGCACCTCGAATCGGTCGCGGAAGTCGGCGAACTTCGGATAGGCTTTCTTCAGTTGTTTGCGGTTGTTGTCGACGTAGCGCAGGTTCTGCTGGATGATGACCGACTTGGCGGCCAGCTCACGGTGCAGACGTGTGTAACGCAGGGTGTCGAGAGGCACGAAGTGGTCCGGCATGATGCCGCCGCCACCATAGACGGCGCGGTGCTTACGAAGTGTTTCAAAACGCAGGGAGTCGCTGAAGTGTATGCTGTCGCGGTTGGTCAGTTCGCCATGCTTCAGACGGTTGACGACGTCCATGGCATAGTCCTTCTGCTGTCCCTTCTCGTAGGGCTTCTGTATGCAGCGGCCGGCAGGGGTGTAGTAGTGGGCGATGGTGAGGCGAATCATCGAGCCGTCGGGAAGATCGATGGGACGCTGGACGAGACCTTTGCCGAAGGAACGGCGTCCGACGACGTAGCCACGGTCCTGATCTTGAACGGCGCCGGTGACAATCTCGGCAGCCGAGGCGGTGTACTCGTCGATGAGAACCACAATCTTTCCTTCGCTGAAGATGCCGTTACCGTCAGCACGATAGTCCTGACGGGGAACGCGCCGTCCCTCGGTATAGACGATGAGGTCGTCCTTATGTAGCAGTTCGTTGGCAATGGTGACAGCTGCCTGTAACAGCCCACCGCCATTCTCCTGGAGGTCAAGGATGAGGTCGTGTGCCCCCTTCTCCTGAAGCTCCTTCAGTGCGTCGCAAAACTCCTTGTGGGTGGTAGCTCCGAAGCTTCCGATGCGTATGTATCCCACGCCTGGACGGATTATGTAGTGGGCATCAACGGTATGAACGGGAATCTTGTCGCGGACGACGGTGAAGCTGAGGCGGTCCTTGATACCCGCACGGACGACGCCAAGGACAACTTTTGTGCCTTTGGGACCGCGCAAGTGCGACATAATCTCTTCCTTCGACATCTTAACACTGGCAATAGCGGTGTCGTTGACACTGACGATGCGGTCGCCAGCGATGATGCCTACCTTCTCGGACGGACCGTTAGAGACGGGTTGGATGACCATCAGCGTGTCGTCAACCATATTGAACTGTACGCCGATGCCCTCGAAGTTGCCCTGAAGGGGCTCGTTCATCGTCTTCACCTCCTTGGGTGTGGAGTAGCTGGAGTGAGGGTCGAGTTTCTCGAGCATACCACGGATGGCATCCTCGACGAGCTTCGCCTCGTCGACGGAGTCGACATAGAGGTTGGCGGTGGCTATCTCGGCTATCTGCAGTTTACGTAAGGGACTGCCCTCGCCCATGTTGATATGCATCTGGGCTGAGGCCATGAGGGTGTGTAGCGATGCTATCGCTACACACAAAACAAGTTTCATTGGGTTATTCATAATTTTCTTCTTCGGGACGGTCTTCTTCAATGACAAGGTTGTCAATGATGAAGTTTTGGCGTTCCATGGTGTTCTTGCCCATGTAGTATTCCAGTAGTTTCTGTACTTGGTCGGTCTTGTGGAGTGTCACCTGCTCCAGACGGATGTCGGGGCCGATGAAGCCGGCGAACTCCTCGGGGGAGATCTCACCAAGACCCTTGAATCGTGTGATCTCGGGGTCGGGGCCGAGGTCGCTGATGGCCTGCTGGCGTTCCTCCTCACTATAACAGTAGCGGGTGATGAAGTCGGTCTTCTTGGCACCCGGCTTCGAGTCCTCGGCGGCGATGACCTGTTTGTTGCGGATCTTCGTACGGCGGTTACGCACGCGGAAGAGCGGCGTCTGCAGCACGTAGACATGTCCCTTCTTGATGAGCTCGGGGAAGAACTGTAGGAAGAAGGTGATGATGAGCAGGCGGATGTGCATACCGTCGACATCGGCATCGGTGGCGACGATCACCTTGTTGTAACGCAAGGTGTCGAGACCCTCCTCGATGTCGAGGGCGGCCTGCAGGAGGTTAAACTCCTCGTTCTCGTAGACCACCTTCTTCGTCAGTCCGAAGGTATTCAGGGGCTTGCCCCTCAGCGAGAACACCGCCTGGGTGTTGACGTCGCGGCTCTTCGTGATACTTCCGCTGGCGGAGTCGCCCTCGGTGATGAAGATGCTGGACTCCTCCTTGCGCTCGTCCTTGACGTCGCTGAAGTGGATGCGGCAGTCGCGCAGTTTGCGGTTGTGGAGGTTGGCCTTCTTGGCACGTTCGCGTGCCAGCTTCGTCACACCGGCCATAGCCTTGCGGTCGCGTTCGCTCTCCTTGATCTTGTTCTCCAGCACCTCGGCCACGTCCTGATGGATGTGCAGGTAGTTGTCTACCTCCTGCTTGATGAAGTCGCCGACGTACTTGTTGATGCTCACACCGTCAGGAGCCATCGTCAGCGAGCCGAGCTTGATCTTCGTCTGGCTCTCGAACATCGGTTCCTCAACGTTGACAGCAATGGCAGCGACGATACCCGTGCGGATGTCACCGTACTCATACTTGCCGTAGAACTCCTTGATGGTGCGGGCGATGTGTTCCTTGAAGGCACTCTGATGTGTGCCGCCCTGGGTGGTATGCTGACCGTTGACAAAGGAGTAGTACTCCTCGCCGTACTGGTTGGCATGGGTGAAGGCAATCTCGATATCGTCGCCCTGAAGGTGGACGATGGGGTAGAGCTGGTCGGTGGTCATGCGGTCCTTCAGCAGGTCCTCCAGTCCGTGGCGCGACAGGATGCGCCGACCGTTGTACATGATGGTCAGTCCCGTGTTCAGGTACGTGTAGTTGCGCAGCATTGTCTCCACGATCTCGTCGTGGAAGCGGTAGTTCAGGAACTTCGTGTCGTCGGGCTCGAAATAGATGTATGTGCCGTTCTCGTCCTGCGACGGCTCCGTGGTGTCGCTCACCAGCTGACCGCGCTCGAACGTGGCGCGCCTCACCTGTCCCTCACGGTAGCTGTGTACCTCGAAATGGCTCGACAGGGCATTGACAGCCTTTACACCGACACCGTTCAGACCGATGGACTTCTTAAAAGCCTTCGAGTCGAACTTGCCGCTGGTGTTCAGGATACTCACCGATTCGATGAGCTTGCCTTGCGGGATGCCACGGCCGTAGTCGCGCACGGCGATGCGGCGGCCGTCCTCGACGGTCACCTCGATGCGGTCGCCGGCCTTCATCTTGAACTCGTCAATGGAGTTGTCGAACACTTCTTTCAGCAGCACATAGATGCCGTCCTCGGCCGACGAACCGTCGCCCAGGCGTCCGATGTACATACCCGGTCTGAGTCGGATGTGCTCCAAACCGGTCAGGGTCTGGATATTATCATCATTATAGTCTACTGTTGCCGTCTGGCTATTGGTGAGGTTGAGATCGTCGTTCATAGAGCTTTCTTATAACATCTTCTGCGCTTGTGCTGTTCGTGGTCAAAGTACATCCACTGGCTCTGCACCTTGCCGTTGGTCTCCATCTCGACATGGGTCTCACCCCACTTGAAGCCGTACTTCTGGTAGATGGGGATGAGGTCGTAGAACAGCAGGGCGTTGGCACCTTTCGAACGGTATTCGGGCAGTACGCCGATGAGTAGGCAGTCTACGATGTCGGTCTTCTTCCATTTCAGGGCTCTCAGCAGATGCCACCAGCCGAAAGGCCATAGACGTCCGTTGCGACACTTCTGCAGGGCGCGAGTCAGCGAAGGGATGGTGATGCCCACGCCAATGACGTCGTGGTCGGGCGTGTTCCAGTCCTCGATGATGCAGAGCATTTCCAAGTCGATGAACTTGAAGTACATATCAACATATTCGTCCATCTGGCGCTCCGACATCTCCGAGTAGCCGTACAGGTGACCGAAGGTCTTGTTGATGACGTCGAACACGCGATAGCCATACTTCTTCGGACCGTAGATGTCGCTCTTGACCAGTTTCTTTACCTGGAGGTTGTAGCGCTGCATACAGAGCTCGGCGACACGCTTCATCTTCTCGGGCATCCCTTCCTTGGGAACGAAGACCTTGTATTCTACGTAGTCGTTGTCCTTCTCGTAACCTTCCATCTGCTCCATGAGCTTAGGGTAGTACTCGAAGTTATACTCTGTAGCCATCGTACCCAACTGGTCGAAGCCCTTTGTCAGCATACCCTCGGGGTCCATGTCAGTGAAGCCCAACGGACCGATGATCTCGTTCATGCCCTTGGAACGACCGTAGTCCTCGACGGCTGTCAGCAGCGCACGCATCACGTCGGCGTCGTCGATGAGGTCGAGCCATCCGAAACGTACTGCCGGACGGTCCCACTGCTTGTTGTAGCGGTGGTTGATAATGGCGGCCACACGACCGGCCAGCTTGCCGTCCTTGTATGCCAGAAAATATTCTGCTTCGCAGAACTCGAAGGCCGAATTCTTATCCTTACTCAGTGTGTGCACCTCGTCGCTATACAGGTTCGGCGCATCGTAGAGATTACCACGATACAGGTCGTAGTGCAGTTGGATGAACGTGTCCAGTTCACGTCTGGTCTGCACTTTTTTAATCACAATTTCTGCCATAAGTGTTATGTGTTTTCTTGAAATATGACGCAAAGTTACAGTAATTTTTCAGAAAAATCGCATATTTTTTTGTTTTTTGTCACTCTATATGAAAAAAATACTTATCTTTGCAGCGTTATTACGAGCTTTAGCAATTTATTCAACAAAAAATATTAATTATAATGAACAGCAAGAAGATTATCGCCACTGCCGTAATGGCATTGCTGGCTAGCGGCACCGTAGCCGCACAGGGGCACATGAAGTCCTATTCCTATGTTGAAGCACAGGGTGGTGTTCAGCTGACCAATACTGATGCCACGAAGACGAAACTGCTGACACCCACTGGTGCCCTGAGTTTCGGTCATTACTTCACACCTGTCGTCGGTGCGCGTCTTCACTTTAACGGACCGCAGGCGAAGAGCGGTTTCAAGGATCTTGACCAGTACTACAAGTGGAACTATGTCACCTCATCGGCTGACTTGATGCTGAACCTGACAACACTTTTCACAAAGAACTATGCAAACCCGCTGAATCTCATCCTCTTGGGTGGTATTGGCCTGAACTATGCATGGAACAATGACGAGCTGAAGGATCTGAACCTGTCGCCCAGCCTGATTCCTCTGGCCTGGGACGAAAACAGACTGTCCCATAACCTGCGTGCCGGACTGCGTCTGGAGACGAACGTGACAAAGCCTCTGGGCGTGTCGCTGGAGGTTGCTGCCAACTCGCTTGACGACCGTTTCAACTCGAAGACCAACGACCGCGACGACTGGATGTTCACCGCTATGGTCGGTCTGGCCTACCGCTTCGGCTACCGCGACTATAAGCCTACAAAGGTTGTCCGCCAGGTAGAGGAAGAGGTATGGGTCGACGTTCCCGATACCATCATCGTCAAGGAGAAGCGCCCCATCGTCACCGAGGAGAAGAAGAAGATAGAAGAGGTCATCTTCTTCGAGATCCGTCAGAGCGACACCAAGGCAGCACAGGGCACCGAGAAGGCCATCAAGGACGTTGCCGATCTGATGAAGACGTCCGACGATGCCGTGTTCACGCTTACTGGCTATGCTGACAAGGGCACGGGTAATCCCAAGCTGAACCAGATGTACGCCAAGCGTCGTGCCGACGACGTGACGAAGATCCTCATCGAAGAGCACGGACTCGACGCTTCCCGTCTGACCAGCGACTCAAAGGGTGACACCGTTCAGCCGTTCGAGGAGAACGACAAGAACCGTTGCGTCATCATCACCGGCGAGGGTACGTTCAAGGTAACGAAGTACGAGGAGTACGACACGAAGAAGATTACCACCAAGAAGGTAAAGAATACCGTGATTCGTGAGGTGGTAGACGAGGTGTACGACGATTAAACTGATAGTGTCATCGTCTTGCTGCACAAGAGCAGGACGTGACTGCCGTTGGCGAGGGTGGTAGCAAAGATATAAGTGCTGCCACCCTCGCTCAGTTTCAGGCGTTGGCGGAGCTGTGCTACCGATAATGGGAAGTTGCGTACGGCGATGTTGGCCTGTTGGAGTCCGGAGAGGGCACTGCGTAGTTCGCGCTTGTTCAGTGTTGTCAAAGCGTTGATACAGAACATACGGCCGGGGAATTCAGCTATCTGGCGGTCGCTGACGAAGAGATGGCTGTTGTCTGCCAATGGACTTACGCTGAATGTTTCGCAAACGGCATCGAAACAGCCTGCCTTCATGATGGAGGCATTGGGCTCGTAGAGATAAGCTCCCTGGTATTCCTGAATACTCTGTGTTTTTTGATTGTGCTGAATATCTTGAGATACAGCAAATACCGTATCGTCATTCACACAATACAAGCGGGGCTCCGCATCCTCCGTCGAATGACTATTTAGAACCAGTAATAGTTCCTTGCACTCATTCTGAACAGAGACAATATGCACCTCGCTGACGAAGGAATTACCGAGATCGTTGACGGCTTTGCGCCAATCGAGCATCGGCGAGAGCTTGATGATGACACGATCGGCCTTCTCCAGAAGAAGGTCGCGGATGGCGAGCACGTCGGGTGTACAGTCGCTGATGCCGTAGGTGCGCTGTCCGTGGGTGTCACGACGGGCGGGGTCTAAATAGATGAGGTCGGCATGAGACATCTTGCGAAGATACTCGACGGCATCTTCGTTGACAACCGTTGCGTTGAGGCCTAATGTCTTGAAGTTCTCACGGGCAATGTCACAGAGAGCAGTCTGCTGTTCCACGTAGATAGCTTCGGTGAATGCTGGCGCCATGAACGAGAAGTCCACACCGAAGCCCCCGGTGAGGTCTGTCATCCGGCGACCGCTTCCCGCCAAACGGGCTTTGTATCGTGCCGTCTGCTCACTGGAGCACTGCTCCATAGAGAGATGGTGCGGATAGATAATCCCGTCGGAAGCAGCCCAAGAGGGCAACTTCCGACGGGCTGTCTGTCTGCCGGCTATCTGGTCGAGGGCAAAGGGGAGGTCGACGTCAAGGTCTTTCGTCCCCTTGAGCGCCAACTGACGGACGTCGTCGTCAGCATGAAGGCGGATATAGTCGGCAGTTTTCTCGTTCACTTTTTACTGTTTTCTTATCGCATGGCGAAGAAGTAGCCGCCACCGATAGCGGTACGCACCTGGTAGAGACCAGCCTCGTCAGGTGTCACTGTCAGCTGCATGTCTTTGTCGGCCAGTGTGGTGATGGTACCGTCGGGATTGAAGCGGAAGAGCTCCGTAGTCTTGCCGTTCTGCTCCAGCGACCAGATGTTCTGTTGTTTGTCGTACTTGAAGTAGCTCAGCTCACCCGTAGGAGCCTTGATCTCATAGCCGTCCTTCAAGGTGGTTACGGCGTAGTAGCGACCGTCGCTGCCCAGCACCTGCTGCGTCTTTCCGATGTTCGCATGCATGGGGTTGTCGCCTGTCCAGAACTCGATGGTGTTGAGGACGAGGGAGTCGACAAACAGACAGATAGAGCCTACGATAGGTGTGAGGATGAAACCGACGATGGCGTTGACAAACTTGTTGTCGGTCATGGTGCGCTGCCACTTGGCGTAGCTGTTGAACAGGCTGTAGGAGCCAATGCACGAACTGTAGAGAAGGCCGCCGGCGAGGAGGCAAACTGCTACTTTGAGATTCATTTTTTTCATTGTTGTTGGGTTTAATGGTTTATAAAATATGTGTGTCTGTAATGATGTCTTCAGTAGGGATTTTTGCCCAAGAGAATAGCGGTAGCAGTTCGGTGGGTGTCAAGGGAGTGGGCTCCGGTGTCAGTCCCATGAGCTGTGCCAGTATTCCTGTGATGTCGGCAGCCGTATAACGTGAGCGAAGGGCCTCCATGTCGAGACTGCGGTCGCGTTTGGAGAGTCGCTGTCCTGCGGTGTTGCACAGCAGTGGCAGGTGGACGAACTGCGGCGATGACAGTCCGAGCAGACGGGCGATAAAGAGTTGCTGGGGCGAGGAGAGCAGCAGGTCACGGCCACGCACCACCTCGGTGATTCCCATAAGGGCATCGTCGACGACCACCGCCAGCTGGTAGGCCCATGCACCGTCGCGACGGCGAATGATGAAGTCGCCGACTTGCTGTGCAAGGTTCACGCTCTGGCAGCCATAGTGGCCGTCAGTGAATGTCACGGTCTCGTCAGGCACCATCAGGCGAACTGCCGACGGACCGTCCTGTGGAGGACGCTGGCGGCAGGTGCCGGGGTAGACGACACGGCCGTCACTCTCGTGGGGAGCTTGCGTGGCAAGCAGGTCGGCACGTGTGCAGTAGCAGGGGTAGGTGAGTCCCTGGCGTTGCAGCTCCTGGAAATAGTGGTCGTATAGGTCGGAACGCCGGCTTTGATAAACGGGTTCTCCGTCCCACGACAGTCCCAGCCACTCGAGGTCGTCCATCAGCTGGTCGGCATACGTCTGACGAGAACGGCCTGGGTCGAGGTCCTCGATGCGTAACAGCCATTGGCCGCCACGGCTTCGGGCCGAGAGCCACGACAGCAGTGCGGCAAACACGTTGCCGAGATGCATACGCCCCGTTGGTGACGGGGCAAAACGACCTGCGATGTCCGACATTTCTCTTTTTAATGTTTGTGGAGGGCAAAGTTACGAAAAAAATATGTAACTTTGCCATCACAGATGGCGAAATTACTCTGTCTCGGCAAAAAAGAAACAAGTTTCTTTGTTTTGCGCTCAACTTTCCGTAACTTTGCACCACCGTTACGAATGATTAAGAATAAATAGCATGAACGTACAGATGGAAGCCACATGGAAGGCGCAGCTGGAGACGGAGTTCGAGAAGCCTTACTTCCAACAGCTGACGGCCGCCGTCAGACAGGAGTACCAGCAGACGACGTGCTACCCGCCGGCCCGCCTCGTCTTCAACGCCTTCAACCTCTGTCCTTTCGACAAGGTGAAGGTGGTCATCATTGGACAGGATCCCTATCATGAGCCCGGACAGGCTCATGGGCTGAGCTTCTCGGTTCAGGAAGGCGTCGCCTTCCCTCCGTCGCTACAGAACATCTTCAAGGAGATTGCTAATGACTTGGGGACGCCCATGCCGATGTCTGGAAACCTGACGCGGTGGGCGGAACAGGGTGTCCTGTTGCTCAACGCCTCGCTGACCGTCCGTGCCCATGCTGCCAACAGCCATTCCAGTCTGGGATGGCAGCAGTTCACTGATGCCGCTATCCGTGCTTTGGCTAACGGCCGTCAGCATCTGGTCTATATGCTCTGGGGAGGCTATGCCCGCTCGAAGGCCTATATGATTCCCAAGGACCGGAACCTCGTCCTGGAGTCCGTCCACCCCTCGCCGTTGTCAGCGAACCGTGGCGGCTGGTTCGGGCAGCATCAGTTCTCCCGCTGTAATGAATACCTGAAACAAAACGGGATTGCTCCCATCATGTGGTAACAGACAGTTATGAAGATACCTCCTATTATTGACGTTGGCGGCATACTGCTGTCGTCCGACATACTGACCGAGCATTTCTGCTGTGACTATGAGAAGTGCCACGGCATCTGCTGCGTCGAGGGCGACGCCGGTGCGCCTGTGACGCTTGACGAGATAGCCGGTATGGAAGATGCTTTGGATACCGTATGGACAGACCTGTCGGCCCAGGCACAAGCGGTCATCGACCAACAGGGTGTGGCCTGCACGGACCGTGACGGCGACCTTGTGACAAGCATTGTCGGTGGCAGAGACTGCGTTTTTACCTGTTACGACGGTGAGAACTGTCTGTGTGCTCTTGAGAAAGCCTTCCGTAACGGCAAGACAGGATTCTGCAAGCCAATCAGCTGTGCCCTCTATCCCATCCGTGAGAAAACCTTTAGCGACGGTACCGTGGCCCTGAACTATCATCGCTGGACCGTTTGTGCCGATGCTGTCAAGAAGGGACGCGAGGAGCAGATACCTGTCTACAAGTTCTTACGAGAACCCCTGATACGACGCTTCGGTGAAGCGTGGTACCAGGAGCTCTGCGAGGTGGCTGATATGCTACTCAGTCAAGAATAGCTTTCCACGATCTGACTTAGAAATGCAGGCGCACGTCGACACCTGCCTGCAGGGGGTTGGCCTGCTGGGCAAAGGTGTGGAGACTGCCCGTTGCCGAACTCTGAACAGCGAAGGTGTTGTACTTCGTTGCTGTCAGGTTACGTCCCCACAGGCTGATGACGGCCTTGCCCAGTGCGTAGTCGACATGGGCGCCCAGGGTGGCAT
>Ga0310786_10002695_pt1 | contig 26711 bp, 21 predicted proteins | sample AusTroGonzalo_MG_FD_203881 | JGI IMG/M metagenome (GOLD analysis project Ga0310786, IMG submission 203881) | Bovine rumen microbial communities from tropical cattle in Woodstock, Queensland, Australia - Gonzalo_03 (v2) (version 2) | ecosystem: Host-associated > Mammals > Digestive system >...
TCTCCTGGATTCGTTATTCTCCTGCTGAAGTGAGTGAAGCAGAAACCGCGGTGCTCCGGGATACTGCCGTTCTCCTGAAAGGCGATCTTTCCCGTCCTGCCCGTCTCCGCTACCTCCTCCGCCGTGTCTTTACAAACAAACGGTCACAGTTTTAATCAACTGTGACCGTTCGTTTAACTATACACTCTTCACTCATCACTCTGCACTCTTCACTTCTGTCAATTCAGGAAAACCGCTTCCATCAGGAAGCGGTTTTTTCCACCATTTTTAAGTTTTCAGTATTCATTTTTCATTTGTTATGCTTTTCACCGCATTGCGTTGAAAAGCATAACCTTCACCTGGCATTCCATATCTTCCTTTGTCACCCTGACTGCCTCTGCACCCTGGCAGATCTCTTTTGTATCATAGAGTTCGAGGAATGCCTCCGGTCCGCTGATCGGCCATTCCTGGTTGTATTCCGTTTTATAGTGCATCGGGAGGATCAGCCGTGCGTCCAGCTGATCTGCAATCTGCTTCGCCTGATCTGCGTCAATGGTATAAAAGCCGCCCACGGGAATCATCAACACGTCCGGGTTCTTCAGCTGCTCGAGCTGTACCTCATCAAGCAAGCATCCCAGATCTCCCAGATGCACAATCCGCAGTCCTTCTGCCTCGATCAGGAACAGCAGGGTCTCTCCCCGTTTGCTGCCCTGTTCATCATCATGAAATCCTTTCAGGGCTGTCACCTTAACGTCCGGTTCCGGCGTATACTGTCCGGCCTTGTCTATGATCCGGGGTTCTCCCTTCAGGTTCTCCACAGCGTCATGATCGTGATGATGATGGGAAATGAGTGCGATATCCGCAGCTGTCTTATGAAGCGGATAACCGCAGGATGCGTCATACGGATCGGTCACGATCCTGACACCGCTTTCCGTAACAATCAGAAATTCCGCGTGTCCGATGTGCTGAATCAGCATGATTCCTCATTCCTTTCGTCCTGTAAAATATTTTCGGTTTATATCCGGCAGCGGCTCTCCGCGTCTGAGACGTTCTGCCCAGTTCCGGTGAAGTCCGGCACAGGCTTCCTCGTATTTCTTTTCGCCTTCTTCGCCGGCTTTGATCAGCATCCTTTGCACAGCTTCCGGTTCATCGGTCGCCTGTTTCTCATGCCTGTCCAGCAGGCTCAGGCAGCACGCTGCTTCCGGTCCGAACCGTCCGTCATACCATCCTTCAGGAGGATCTCCGGCCTTTTTCCTCATCAGGATCCAGCCTTTCTCCTCCCTGTGTTCCCATCCCTTGTTCCTGATCCCTTCCAGGAAAAGCGTCAGGTTTCCTGTGTCGCTGACAGACGGAAGATCTGTCGAATACAGCCAGTCTTCCGGCAGGCTTCTGCGAAGGACCGGTTTCCTTGTTGTCTGTGGAATCTTCATCAGTTCCTGCAGTTCTTTCCTCAGGGCGTTCATCCGCATTGTTACTGTCTCCGTTCAGTCACAGGGGATCCCTGCAGGACGTTTTCCACTGTGGTGGCGGAATCCGCCATTTTCTTCCGTTGTTCATTGTCCATGCCGTCCGGGTTCGGGCTGTTGGAAGCAATGCAGCGATAATAATATCTTCCGTCCTGTTTATACTTCCAGGCGTATACCGGAGTATATTCCGGCCGCAGGATGTCAACTCCGCCCTGTCCGTCGCTCTGTACGGTCACATGCAGCAGGTATCCGGAAACGCGTTTGATATGTGACCTGTCTCCGTTCAGCAGTGTTCCGAGGCTCCAGATACACAGAACGTTTTTTCCGTTACTGCCTGTAATGTATTCAGCTGTCTGGGGCACGTGGCTTCCGTTTCCGATGATCAGGTCAGCACCGGCCTGGGCAATGCCTTCCGCCAGCTGCCTTTGGTTACGGTCTGGATCCTTTCCGGTTTTACCCCAGTTCAGCAGGACAATAACGGCTTCAGCTCCCTGTGCTCTTGCTGAAGCGATATCCTCTGTAATCCGTGATATCTCCGCTGCCGGAATCAATCCATCTGTTCCGTCTTTTGTCATGCTCTTCCGCGTTTTGGAAGATATCGTATCTGTGTATTGCAGAAAGGCTGTCTTCACGCCGCCTGCGTCTGTTGTTGTAAAAATGCTGTCCTCTGTTCTGCCGATACCTGTCACCTTGATCTGTTGTTCATCCAGCACCTTCAGCGTGGCTTCCATACCGTTTTTCCCGGCAGCATATGCCTGTGAAAAACCGCATGCCGCAACACCGAATCCTGCTTCCTTCAGCAGGGACGCTGCTGAAGCTGGTGCCACATTGTCATTGGCCTTATGCTCGTCACTGAGGATGTTTTCAAGGAAGACGCAGCTTACGTCTGCCTTTACATACGGGCTCAGCAGCATCATCACATCGGAATAATCAGTCATCTTGGCGTCTGCGTTCCAGCTGTTCTTCCGGACCTCACCGGACAGGGAGATGCTTCCGCCGAATGTCAGGGTAAAAGATGCGTTGGCTGTTTCGGGCACCGTTTTCTCCTCGGCAGCAGGCCGGGCTGTCACTGTCGCAGTCTGTACGCTGTTGTCCTGTTCAGGTTTCCGGGTCTCCGTGGTCTTCAGCCCATCATCCGGCGAAAATGTTTCCTGGAGTTCCAGAACACTCATCTGAAGCTTACTCAGATCTACCGTCGCACCGGAGGATAATCTTCCCAGCACAGCCGCGGATCCCAGGAGAACAACAGCCAGCAGTCCAAGCATGAATTTGGTACCGGCGGAAAACTTCCTTTTCTGTCTTTGTCCGCGTCCCATGTTCTGTCCCTCCTTTCCTCGTATCGGTTGATGCTCCCTGCGGAACCATCTGCGTATGATTACCTCAGCACATATGTCAGGATAATGGAGAAAAGCAGCACACCCGCTGTCGCAAGGGCTACAATTCTGGCCATTCTGGTTCTTGTACTCTGCTTTTTGTTCGTCATTGGTATATGCTCCTTCCTGTCTGCAGCAGTTGCATCGATTATATCATGACACCCTGAAAAGGGAAAGAGGAGGCCGCATCCGGCGGTCTCCTCCCCTTTATGAATCCGGCTTAAACCGGTTCCCGTTTATGCTTCGGGTGTCTGGTCAGAATCACCGCTTCTGCTGCGGCGGGGTCTGGGTTCTCCGCCTTCCGGTTTGAAGCTGGCTGTGTAGGCCGATTCTTCATCCGATCCGGATCTGGTATAACGTCCATACGGATTCTTGGTACCGGTTCCGTAAGTCTTTCCGTTACTGCTGTTACCGGAAGAAGGTGTTGTCGGCGTCACTCTGGGCTTTGTTGTACCCGCGCTGCCCGTATAGTTTCCTGTCCTTACCCTGGCAGCATTCTGTGCGGAAGCAGCATTGCCTGTTCCTGTTCCGTTTCCGGACGGGGCTGCCGCTCTGGGTTTGTTCTGCTGGGCTGCCCTGTTCTGCTGTGCAACACGCTTCTGGGCCATTCTCTGGGCCGCTTTCCGTTTGCGTTCACGCTGCAGATACCAGTAGTATCCGCCGCCTGCGCCGGCAGCCAGTACCAGACCGGCCGCAACCCATCCGGCTCCGCCGCCTGTGCTCTGTTCCTGCGGGAACTCGGTAATCTCTTCTGTTGCCAGCGGTTCAGGAGACTGGGACGGCTCTTCAGTAGCCAGTTCCGTCTTGCCTTCAATGTAGGCCATGGCTCTGTCCACAACGGCGGCAGGATCAGCAGCGTCCTTATAGAACTTCTCCAGTTCCATCTTCAGCTCTTCCTGCTTCAGGGTTCCTGCCTTCACCTGATCAACCAGGGAGTTGACGAATTCGTTATTCTCAAACTCATTTTCCGGCAGCGGTTCCGGCGTGGCAAACGGATCAAACGGTTTGTAGCTTACGGCGTTTCCCGCGGCAGGGTTCACCCACTCACTGACCTTCTGGTCTTCAGCGGTTACAATGCCTGTAGGACTACCGGTCGTGGTCGGAGAAGATCCTGTATTGTTGTTCGCTGTACTCTGGGTGCTGTTGTTGGCCAGGCCTTCCCTGTACTTGTCAGACTTCAGGAACTGTTCCGCTTCGCTGACCGTCATCTGTTTAAAATACTTGCCGTTCAGGTAACCCATCTGGCCGTTGTAGGAAACCTTGTACCAGGTCTCGCCGTCAGCCTGCACAGATCCGTAAACAATGAAGGTTGCGTAACGCTTCATCAGGTTGATTCTTCTGGAACTGGAGCTGGGCTCTGTACGGAAGTTCACTGCGTCTGTCGTCACATAGCCATAGCAGCTCAATTCATTCGGATCATAGGTATAAGGTGCAATTGTTACGTTGGGAATCGGGGTTTCCTGCGGCTGCAGCATTTCTTCGTAGGCTGCCATTTCTCCGTAGGACATTATCCGGATCAGGTCAGCCCGGACAAATCCCCACTTGCCGTCATGCTCGATTTCGTGCCAGGCAATACCATCCTGGTAAATCTGGCCGTATACATACACAATCTTGTTGACCGGAAGTTCTTCCTTGATTGCGCTTGCGGCTGTCGGTCTTTCACGTACCGGAATGCCGTCACCGATGGTGATTCCGTATCCGCTGCGCTGCGGAGGTTCCTGTGTCGGTGCAACCGCTGTCGGAGCAGGCGCGGGGGTATCTGTCGGTACAAACGGGGTGTCCGTAGGCGGTGCAGTCGGAGGATCCGTAGGCGGCGTGGTCGGCGTAGCTGTCGGCGGCGCAGTCGGAGGATCGGTAGGGGCCGGAGTATCTGTCGGGACAGGCGTTGCTGTCGGCGGTTCAGTTGGCGGATCCGTCGGCGCCGGAGTGTCCGTCGGGACAGGCGTTGCTGTCGGGAAGAACTCCTCCCTGTTATACACGGGAGCAGGGCTGGACTGAGCCTGATCCCATGCCGCGCTGTCTTCTTCTGTCAGGGCATCCAGGTACTCCGTCATGATGTATCCGGGTTTGCCGTTCACCAGTGCATATGTCCATACCTCGTTATTGTCATACTCCTTGGTATGGATCATATATACGTAAGTGTTTTTACCCAGCTGGCTCAGTTTGCTGGACTTGGTACTGGGATCCTTGCGGAAGAATACTTTGCTGTTTGTCTTGCCGTAGCGGTTCATCATCTCGCCCACCGGAATTTCTGGAGCGGGCGTTTCCACCTCAGGCTGATTGACGGGAGGCTGATCCGTTTCAGGCTTGTCGGTTTCTGGATTGTTGCTTTCAGGTGTGCCGATACCGGTTTCGTTGTTTTCCGGCACATTGGTTTCAGGATTGTTGTTTTCTGTAGCGTTGGTTTCCGGATTATTGCTTTCAGGCGCGATTGCCTCCGGTTCTTTACTTTCAGGTGCGCCGATTCCGGTTTCGCCGTTTTCAGGCTGGTCCGTTTCAGGTGTATTGTTCTCTGGCGCGTCTGTAACCTGTTCCGGGGCAGGTTCTTCCGGCTGCGGGAACAGTTCCGCTTCAGTCAGCACAGGAGCGCGGGTCGGCTGAATGCTGTCCCACTCATCGCTGTCCTGCTGAGTCAGCGCATTCAGGAATTCTGTTTTGATATATCCTCTCCGCCCGTTCACTTCAACGTATGTCCAGCTTTCGCCGGCAGCGTTCTGTTCCGCACGGTACATATAGACGTGAATGCCCTTGTCAAGTCGCGCAAGCTCCTTGCCTTTTTTGTCCGGCTGTTCGCGAAGCGCAAGCTTACCGGCGTTCGTAAGACCGTAACGGTTCATCATTTCCCCGTCAACAATCACCGGAGCCTCTGTAACCGTAACAGGTTCAGCGGCAGGAGCAGACTCTGCGGCGGGTTCCGGTTCTGCGGCAGGCGCAGGCTCCGCGGCGGGTGCCGGTTCAGCTGCCGGCGCAGACTCCGCGGCGGGTTCCGGTTCGGTAGCAGGCGCAGGCTCCGCGGCGGGTTCCGGTTCAACGGCCGGCGCAGGCTCAGCGGCAGGTTCCGGTTCTGCGGCAGGAGCGGGCTCCGTGGCTGGTTCCGGTTCAGCTGCCGGTGTGGGGAATACTTCTTCGTATGTATAGTTGTGTGCCGGAATCGGCTGGGCGTTGTTGTATGCGTCACTGTCCTCAGTTGTCAGCACAGTGATAAATTCGCTCATCAGATATCCGGTATGACCTTCTGCTTCAACCAGTGTCCATACTTCGCCGGCGCTGTTGACGTCGGTATAGATCAGGTAAACCATCGTGTCCGGAGCCAGTTCTCCGTACTTACCGGCGTTCTTGCTCGGTTCCTGGCGGTAATTGACCTTGGCAGTCGTCTTGCCGTAACGGTTGATGATTTCACCGATCGGCATCACAGGTGCTTCCGTGGGCACCGTTGCCGGCACTTCGGGTTCCGGTTCGGGCTGCGGCTCGGTATAGGGTTCCGGTTCGGGCTGCGGCTCGGTGTAGGGTTCCGGTTCGGGCTGCGGCTCGGTATAGGGTTCCGGTTCGGGCTGCGGCTCGGTGTAGGGTTCCGGTTCGGGCTGCGGCTCGGTGTAAGGTTCTGGTTCGGGCTGCGGCTCGGTGTAGGGTTCCGGTTCGGGCTGCGGCTCGATGTAGGGTTCCGGTTCGGGCTGCGGCTCGGTGTAGGGTTCCGGTTCGGGCTGCGGCTCGGTATAGGGTTCCGGTTCAGTATAGGGTTCAGGTTCAGGTTCCGTGTACGGTTCCTGTTCGTCCGGCACAGGCATCGGCTGGTCGGTAACTGTGGAAATATACAGATAGAACACTTCCGTCATGCCTGTTCCCGGATCCGTTGCGGATACAGGAATAAAGCTGACGCCGTCCATGTATTCTCCAGCATCCGTAACACCGGCCAGTATGCTGCCGGGTTCGGGAGAATACTGATATTCATGTGCAGGATGGATTGCTGAAAAAGTGAGCCCGTCCAGCGGGGCATCCGCGGGAAGCAGAACCCAGAAACAGCCTTCCCCCGCCTCTGTTTCCGCGGCCGGGAAGGCAGCAGCACTCTGCATAACGCCCATGCTGTCATACCAGCTGAGGCTGATCTGCAGTGCCGCCCAGTCAGCGCTTGCGGCTGAAGCCAGGGGCAGTGCGGAAAGTGCCAGCAGCAGAGCTGCCAGCAGTGCTGTCGCTCTTTTCAGGATCCATTGATACTTGATCGTCATAATCCGGTCCTCCTGAATTGTATGTGATATATGTAACAGCTCCCGGATATTGTACCGCCGTCAGACAGTCGTGTCAATGAAACCGGGCGCTGTAGGCCGCTGCGTTTCCCGGAAGGAAAAGCCGCGGGAACCGTCGAAAGAAGAAGGACGTAACCAATTATAGAAACGGAATGTCCGTCCGTTTCATTCCCGAAAGGGTTTGTTTGTATGAGTTTTTTATGGAACCGCTTCCTGGCAGTGCCTAAGAATCCTGATGGTTTTATGTCCCCGCCGGCCTTCTTTTACCGCCTGCCTGAGCTGGAAACAGAAGACCTTTGCCTTCGCAAGCCTCGCATGAAGGATGCAAAAGATATCTTTCGTTATGCCTCAGATCCGGAAGTGGCGCGTTACGTCCTTTGGGAACCTCACCGCAGCGTTTCCGAAACCGCTTCCTTTGTCCGGGATCTTCGTGTCCGCATCCGTGCTGGTTATCCTTCTTCCTGGGTTGTTACGCTCCGGGAAACAGGACTTGTCATCGGCACGATCGGTTTTGTCTGGTATTCCTCCGATAACAATGCGGCGGAGCTGGGATACAGTTTCTCCCGGGAATACTGGAATCATGGCTATGCAACTCAGGCCCTGCATGCGGTGATTGATATTCTTTTCTCTTCCCTGCCCCTGAATCGTCTGGAAGCCCAGCATGATGTTCGCAATCCGGCAAGCGGCCGTGTAATGCAGAAATGCGGCCTCACACAGGAGGGCATCCTGCGGGGCCGCATTATGAACAAAGGCGAATATATCGATACTGCGCTGTACGCTATTCTTCGGTCAGATTGGGAAAGGCTCAGCGGTAGGCACTCATCCGGCGCTTGAAGACGTCTTCCCTGGCCACAGACCAGCCGAAGAATCCCATCACTTCACCCAGCTTCTGATACAGGCCGTGGCTGTAGGCAAGCAGCCCGGCCTTTTCCAGATGCAGGCTCCCACCGGCATCCAGGAGATCCTTCCGCACCATGACGGAAACAACCTCACCCACAAACATATCATGGCTGCCCAGCTCCAGCGTATGCCGGACCTTGCAGCACAGGCTCACCGGTGCGCCTTCAACTGCCGGAGCGATATTGAGCCCTTCTGCCGGAATATAGCTTAAGCCTGTTTCCTTTGCCTTGTCTGTATCCCTGCCGCTTTTCACGCCGCAGAAATCCACGGGCCGGGCCATTTTTTCATCCACAAGATTCACAACGAATTCACCGGACGCACTGATCAGCCCATGTGAATAACGTTCCTTCCGGATGCTGACGGATACCATCGGCGGATCCGAATTGACAGTTCCCGCCCAGGCAACGGTAATCATATTACGGTTTTCAGGCCGTTCCGGATCCCCGCAGCTGACCAGCACCACCGGGGCAGGATTCAGCAGTGTGGAGGGCGGCAGAATCTGATAGCTGTACTTATCCATAATCTCTTTCCACTCCTTGAAGATTCATGGATTTAGTGTATAATATTTTTGTTATGCAGTCAATTTTTCTGAAGGAGATGATGAGGGATGAACGCGTACCGTGGAAAACATGTTTCTTCCGCATCCCGCCATTCCGGTCCCTCCTTCCGCCGCGGCCGTCATCAGGTTCGGAACCGTCATCGCCGCCGCTGGCTGATCTTCCTGGTTGTGCTGCTTATCCTGGTAATCTGTTATCCCCTGGTGGAAGCCCGGCTTCTCCAGACGGAAAACAAAACCCTTCAGAGTGATGATTTTCCGATAGAGGCAAACAATCTCCGTGTTGTTTATCTCAGTGATATTCACTACGGTTTCTGGTTCTCTGACGCGGATCTGAACCGTCTGATCGGCCGGATCAATTCTCTCCGTCCTGACCTGCTTCTCCTGGGCGGAGACTATGCCACCGACAACGAAACCGCCATCAAATTTTTTCGCGCTCTGCAGAAGCAGGGTACCATTCACTCCCGCTATGGCATCTACGGTGTCATCGGTGAAGCCGACCGCGGAGAATCCGATACTTCCTGCAAGCAGCTGACAGAGGCCATGACCAACGCCGGTGTCGTCCCGCTGGTCAATAAAGTCGCCACTGTGAGCATTGCCGGCCGTCAGATCTTCATTGCCGGTCTGGATGACAAGCTTACCGGCAAGCCGGACATTAAAGGGATTGCAAATTCTGTCAACGCCAGTGACTATGTGATATTGCTTTGTCATAACCCTTCCGTTATCCAGGAAGCCCAGGTGGCTGCTGATTCTTCCGGAAACCTCGGCTGGTTTGATCTGGGGCTCTTCGGCCATACCCATGCCGGCCAGATGGCTTTCTTCTCCACAGCACTGAACATTGCGGAAGACGTGCCGGACCGATACCGCAGCGGCTGGCTGAAGGAAAACCGGGTGGATCTCCTGATTTCCCCCGGCGTCGGAACCTCTGTTTATCCCGGCAGGCTTTTCTGTTTCCCCACGATTCACTGTCTTACGCTTACTTATTGATTTCTGTTTGATAGAAAGGAACTGACATGCGCTCCGATACCCGCGTTCAGCTGAACGATGTATCCTATTCCTACGAAGAGCAGGCAACGCCTGCTCTTTCCGACGTCTCTGCGGTTATTCAACCGGGAGAATTCGTCGCGGTCCTGGGCCACAACGGCTCCGGCAAATCCACCATGGCCAAGCTTCTGAATGCGCTGTATATCCCTACAGAAGGCAACGTCCTGGTCTGTGGTTACAACACTCGTGATGAAAAATTAGTCTGGGAAATCCGTCAGCGTGCAGGCATGATTTTCCAGAATCCCGATAACCAGATTGTTGCCACTGTCGTCAAGGAAGATGTGGCATTCGGTCTGGAAAATCTCGGTGTTCCCACGGAAGAAATGCTTCCGCGCATTGAAAGCGCTCTTTCCGCCGTACGGATGAGCAAATACGCGGACAAGGCGCCGCATCTGCTGTCCGGCGGTCAGAAACAGCGTGTTGCCATCGCGGGTATCCTGGCCATGGAGCCTTCCGTGATTATTGCTGATGAAGCGACTGCAATGCTGGATCCTTCCGGCCGCAAGGAAGTACTCGAAACAATCCGCGCCCTGAACCGCCAGAAAGGTATTACTGTGGTCTGGATCACCCACTTTATGGAAGAAGCTGCCCTGGCTGACCGCGTTCTGATCGTGACTGACGGAAAGATCCGTCTTTCCGGTACCCCCGCTGAGGTTTTTGACCGGGTGGACGAGATGCGGGAAATGCATCTTGATGTTCCCCATATGACAGCGCTGGCGGGTGAGCTTCGTGCGGAGGGCATGCCCCTGAAACCCGGTATTCTGACCGTGGATGAATTTGTTGAGGAGGTGGAAAGGCTATGCCCATTGAAGTCAGCCACCTGACTCATTGCTATTCCGAGGGCAGCGCCCTGCGGACCGTAGCCCTGGATGATGTTTCTTTCCGGATTGAAAACGGGGAATTTGTCGGGATCATCGGCCATACCGGCAGCGGCAAATCCACCCTCGTACAGCATCTTAACGGTCTGCTCAAGCCCACCTCCGGCCAGGTTCTGGTGGATGGTGAGGATCTGAACGGTGAGCATGTCAACCGCCGTGCCCTGCGCCAGCGGATCGGGCTGGTTTTCCAGTATCCTGAATATCAGCTTTTTGAGGAGACCGTAGCAAAGGATATCGCTTTCGGTCCGAAAAACCAGGGCCTGTCTGCCGCCAAAATTGATGAGCGGGTTCGTTATGCTATGGAATGCGTTCATCTGGATTATCAGAAGTACGCCGAGCGCAGCCCCTTTGAGCTGTCCGGCGGCCAGATGCGCCGTGTTGCCATTGCCGGTGTCCTGGCTATGAAGCCTTCTGTCCTGATTCTGGATGAGCCGACCGCCGGCCTGGACCCCCGCGGCCGTGACAGGATTCTGGGCATGCTGGAAGAGCTTCACGCCCGGGAGAATGTTACCATCCTGATGGTTTCCCACAGCATGGATGATATGGCTCGTCTGGCCAGCCGCCTGATCGTCATGAGCGACGGTAAAGTCGTTGCCGACGGCACCCCCCGTGAAATCTTCATGCAGGAAGAAATGATGACCTCCATCGGTCTGGATATACCGGAAGCTGCCCGCCTTTGTGCCCGTCTCCGCGCTAAAGGTTATGACCTGCCCGCTGATCTGTTCCGTCCGGAACAGCTGAAGGAACAGCTGCTCCGCATCTGGAAGGAGGGGTCCGCGTGCTGAACAATATCACCATGGGTCAGTACTATCCGGTAGACAGCAAGGTTCATCGCCTGGATCCCCGGATCAAACTGATTCTGACCATTGTATTCATCGTGATAGTCTTCATGGCCAAGACTTTCCTTGGCTATGCGGTCATTCTGGGTTTTGTCTGGCTTACAGCCCGTTTGGCCAACGTACCTTTCCGCATGCTTTTGCGTGGCCTCAAGCCCTTGCGGATCATTATCATCCTGACCTTCCTGCTGAATCTGTTCTTCACCACAGGCGAAACCGTCTGGGTACAGTTCTGGGTCATCCGTATTACGAAAGAAGGCTTCCTGCAGGCTGCGTTCTATTCCCTGCGTCTGATCTTCCTGGTCATTGGCACTAGCCTTCTGACCCTCACCACTTCCCCGGTTTCCCTGTCTGACGGAATTGAGATCCTGCTCTCCCCGTTGAAAGTGATTCACTTCCCGGCCCATGAGCTGGCCATGATGATGACCATAGCACTGCGTTTCATCCCCACCCTGCTGGAGGAAACAGACAAGATCATGAAGGCCCAGATGGCCCGTGGCGCGGATTTTGAAAGCGGTAACCTGCTTTCCCGTGCAAAGGCGATGGTACCCTTGCTTGTACCGCTGTTCGTGAGTGCCTTCCGCCGTGCCGGTGATCTGGCTATGGCTATGGAAAGCCGATGCTACCATGGCGGTGAAGGCCGCACACGCCTTCGCGTCCTGAAACTTACCCGGAACGACTGGATCGCCTGCGCCGCAATGGCTGCACTTCTGGCGCTGATCATACTGGAGGGAATCTTCCTTTGAGACGGATCCTGCTGACAGTGGAATATGACGGCACCGCTTATGCCGGCTGGCAGCGCCAGATCAACGGTCTGGCGGTCCAGCAGGTACTGGAGGAGGCGCTCTCTTCTGCCTGCGGTCATCCGGTTACCGTAACCGGTGCGTCTCGTACGGATGCCGGTGTTCATGCACTGGATCAGAAGGTTCATTTTGATACAAACAGCACGATTCCTCCGGATAAATATCCCTTTGTGCTGAATACAATGCTTCCGCCGGATATCCGGGTACAGGATGGCCGGGAAGTTCCTGCAGACTTCCATGCCCGTTTTCTGACCGCCGGCAAAACCTATACCTACCGAATCTGGAATGCCCGGCACGCCAGCGCTCTCCGGCGTAACACCCACTGGCACGTTCCTGTTCCGCTGAACGAGGCGCCGGTTCGCCAGGCGCTCCTGACGCTGACCGGAAAACATGACTTTGCAGCATTCCAGGCTGCCGGCGGCACAGCAAAAACCACCATCCGTACCCTGCATTCCGCCGATCTGGAAGTCAAGGGAAACGAATGGATTCTGACCGTCAGCGGCGATGCGTTCCTGTACAACATGGTTCGGATTATCGCAGGCACTGTTGTGGAAATCGGCCTGGGAAAATTCGGACCGGACGCCTTCGCCAAAGCTTTTGAAACATTGGACCGCCTTGCGCTCGGCATGACTGCTCCCGCTCACGGCCTTGAACTGACCCAGGTTCGCTACCCGGAAAAAGCCTTTACCGACCCGTCATCCGTCAGATGGCATGAGGAAGAAACAAATGGTTCGACTGACTAATCTGAAGGTCCCTCTGGATTATACAGAGGAGGCTTTAAAAACCATTCTCCTGAAAAAACTGAAGCTGATTCCGTCTGACCTTATCTCCTTTTCCGTCACCAGGCGCAGCATTGACGCAAGGGATAAGCAGGACGTTCATTTTGTACTTTCTCTCGATTTGTCCCTGAAAAATGAAACCGGCGCCCTGCGCAGGAACAAGAACCTCACGCCTGTTCATTCTTCATGCAGTCAGAAGAATAACGCTTCATCCTTCACGCTTCATTCTTCATTAAAATGTCAGCCGCTGGTGGTTGGTGCCGGTCCCGCCGGCCTGTTCGCCGCGCTGACCCTTGCCCGTGCTGGAGCCCGCCCGGTTCTGATTGAACGCGGAAAGCCTGTGGACCGTCGGACCAATGATGTATACGCCATGCAGGAGCAGGGCATCCTGGATCCTGATTCAAATGTCCAGTACGGCGAAGGCGGAGCCGGGGCCTTCTCAGACGGAAAACTGACCTGCGGCATCAAAAGTCCCCATGTCCGGAACATTCTGGAAACCTTCGTTTCCCACGGTGCACCGGAAGAAATTCTCATTGACCAGAAGCCGCATATCGGTACCGACCGTCTGAAAGGGGTCGTGGCTTCTATCCGGGAAGAAATCATCCGTCTGGGCGGCACGGTTTATTTTGAAACCCGTCTGGAAGAATTGATTATCCGCGGCAGCCATGTTGATGGCGCGGTGATTTCCTGTAACGGTGAATCCCGTGAATTCCTAACGGACACCATCCTGCTGTGCATCGGTCACTCTGCCCGGGACACAGTTCAGACGCTTTTCAGTCAGGGACTCCGTATGGAACAGAAGCCCTTTGCCATGGGTGTCCGGATTGAACATCCCCGCGTTTTTATTGACCGCTCCCAGTATGGTTCATTTGCCGGTCATCCTGCCCTGGGTGCTGCCTCCTACAAGCTGATCTGTCATACGCCGGACGGCCGGGGTGTCTATACCTTCTGCATGTGCCCCGGAGGAGAAGTGATCGCCGCGGCATCCCAGCCCGGCGGAGTCGTCACCAACGGTATGAGTTATCATGCCCGTGACGGAGTAAACAGCAACTCCGCCCTTCTGGTTGGTGTCAGGCCGCAAGACTTTGGAGACGATCATCCCCTTGCTGGCTTCATTCTTCAGCGCAGTATTGAAAAGGCAGCCTTCCGTGCCGGAGGCGGCGGATTTATAGCACCGGCCCAGCGCGTCGGGGATTTCCTGGAAAACCGTACTTCAGTCTCTTTTGGAGAAGTAATCCCCTCCTATCGACCTGGAGTTGTTCCCGCAGACCTTCGTGCTGTTCTGCCGGACTGGATCGTTGAAGACCTGAAAAAAGGAATCCGCGCCATGAATGCCCAGCTTTCCGGTTTTGCAAATCCGGATGCTGTTCTGACAGGCCCGGAAACGCGTTCTTCTTCTCCTGTACGCATCAGCCGTAATCCCCTGGGAGAAGCCGAGGATCTCCGCGGGCTCTATCCGGTTGGTGAAGGGGCCGGTTATGCGGGCGGTATCGTTTCTGCCGCCGCTGACGGAATCACCGCCGCACTTCATGTTCTGTCCGCCAATGACCTGATCTGACGTATAAAAAGACCGCCGGAGCTTTTCATCGCTCCGGCGGTTTTCGTATTATTTTTTATTTGAAATTGCTGGCTCCGCCGTCAATCGAAGCTGCAGTACCGATCTGCGGCTTGGTATCTTTGGAGTACAGCGTAATCAGCATATCGCGTGATGCAACTTCGCCGGGTTTTTCATTGGGTTCCCGTGCAATATCATAGGCGGACTGGAACTTGGAAACAGCGGCAACAGTGTTCTTGCCGTAATCACCGTCAACCTTTCCGGGATCGTATCCCAGTTCCTTCAGCCGCTTCTGCATATATCTGACGTTTGCACCCTTGTCACCCTTCTTCAGCGGCAGGTACATATCAAAGTTAACGCAGATCGGAGCATCATCAGCAAACAGCTTGTTCTGTACTTTCTTTGTGATGTAGTCGTGGCTCTTCACAGCAATCGCGTCGCAGAACAAGTCAATGGCAATCTGTGTATCAGTGCCGTATTTACCGTCAACTGAACCTACCGGATATCCCAGGTCAGCCAGTCGCTTCTGGATTTTCTTAACCGTGTTGCCCCGGGCACCGTAATGAACGGTTCCATCGTCATCGATTAAGCTTTCCTGTGACGACGTCTTAGGAGTAGCAGTCGGCTTGGGCGTCGCTGTCGGTTTTGCGGTTTCAGCCGGTTTCGGGGTGTCAGTGGCAGCAGGCTTCATTGTCGCCGCGTCTTCAGCCACGCCGGATTCGATCACCCAGCTGCCGTCCTTTGCCCGTGTATACCGGTACAGTGCTCCGTTCGCCTTGCAGGCCGCCTGGGTCTGAGTGCTCAGGGCCTCCTGTTCTTCCGTCGTTCCATCCACAAGATTCATCACAATCACGCGATGGTCAGACGCGGTCACGACAACTGCTTCTTTACTCACCGTCACATACAGCGGTTCAGGAATCGTTCTTCCCGTCAGCTGCGCTGCATTGGCATCCCGGCTTCCAACGGTAAGGGGCTGCATATCACTCTGCATGGGGCTCACACGCAGCAGATAGAGTTCGCCCATCTTCTCAGTATAATAAAGGAAAGTACCGTCGCTCACAGCCTGAAGTGCAGACTTGGAAATCGTTGCGCCGTTCAGCTTCAGCACGCCTTCTGCGCTCAGTTCTACCCGGGTATCCTGCGGAAGTTCAGCCGTCTGGACTACGGTCCGGCTGCCGATGCCGTCTTTTTTCACAGCAATGGTCCTGCCGTCTTTGGTCTGGCAGATCAGCTCGTCTTTGGTCATCTGCAGCAGATCGGTCATCTCCAGAGGCATCTGGGAGATACGTCCTTCTGCGTTCTGCAGATACAGATAGTTGTTTTCAGCGATCCATGCGGTCGCTTCAGAGTCTGTGATGATCGGATCTGCACAGGCAGCTGTGCACACGATGCAGATAATCATCAGGGCAGCCAAAAAGATCTGTTTCTTCATATGGAAACCTCCTCCCACTACATATTAGACGATAAGAAGGATGTGTTTATTGCAATGACTCAAAAAAAGTTTTCAATGTTTATATTTTTGTAACAATGTGATTCAGGTAAACAATTAGTGGGCAAGCATCTGTTCTGCTTCTTCCCTTGTAATCAGTTCCGCGGACAGCTGATGCGGCAGGCAGATAATCATATTCCACATAATCCTGTTTTCCCGGTTTTCCAGCGTCACTTCACCCTGGCCCATGCAGTCATGTCCTTCGCAGTTTGCGTCTACCATATTGAAACCATTGGGCGTTATATGAAGCACATTTATATATTCAGAACCGTCAGCCAGTTTTGTCCGGATAGTTTTGCTGTACTCGCCTTCCAGCGGCAGCGGCAGCAGTCCGATGGGATTCGGCATTCTTACCAGGACGTAGGCAATGGAGGGATCATCATCTGTAATCTGCACCAGGAACGGCTGATCCTTCTCTTCGGCTTCGGCCGTTTCCTTCACGGTTTCTTCTTTTTTCTCTTCTGCAGCAGGAACTTCCGTATTTTCCGGTTCAGCAGTTAATACAGGAACTTCTTTTATATCTGTGGAGGGAACTGCTGTACTAACGTTCTCAGCATTTAATTCTGAATTCTGAATTCTTAATTCTGAATTATTGTTGCTGTTATTCAACAGCAATAACACTACTGCTGCAATAACAGCAATAACCGCTACAGTTCCTGCAATCAAATACTTTTTCTTCATGGTTTCTCTCCGATCATTGTACCATATAGTTCCTGGCGCCGGAGGAATAAGTCACCGTCCGGTCTTTTGCGATAAATACTGCTTCAACGCCTTCCAGGCTTTCAATCAGTTCAAGCCCCTTTTCTGTTCCCAGCACGAATGCTGTTGTGGACAGGGCGTCCCCTTCCATGGAGCTTTCAGAGAAAATGGTTACAGATGCCAGCTCATTCTGTACCGGCCAGCCTGTTTCTGCGGAAAGCAGGTGATGGTATCTTACGCCATCCAGGTCAAAGCCGCGTTCATAGGTTCCGCTGGTCACCGTTGATCCGCCCTTGTTCAGGGAGATGAGCATATATTCACCGGTCTGCTTATCAATATCCTGAATACCTACTCTCCAGGCTGATCCGTCCGGTTTTCCGCTGCCGATTGCCACAATGTTGCCGCCAAAGGAGAGAATCGCGTATTTTATGCCGCGTTTTTCCAGGTAGGCCTTCACCCGGTCCGCGATATATCCTTTGGCAATACCGCCCAGGTCAATCATCATCCCCTCCGGCAGCGTAACCTGGTTCCCTTCCAGCTTCATCCTGGTATAATCCACCAGTTCCGCTGCTTTGGCGATTTCTTCCGCATCCGGCAGTACATGAGGCTCCTTGGTAAAATTCCACATTGTGGATACCGGTGCGATGGTCACGTCGAAAGCCCCGCCGGATTTCCCGCTGATTTCCTGTGCGCAGCGCAGGATGTTCATCGTATCCTCCGATACTTCCACCGGATCGCCGTTGGCATGATTAATCCGCCATACGTCGCTTCCTTCAACGGTACGGGACAGCATCTGTTCATACCGTCCGCATTCCTCCAGTGCGTCCTTCAGTATCTGCTTGTCTTCTGTGTAAGCGGTCAGGGTGATTACCGTATCCAGGTAGAAGCCGACCTCGGAAAGCTTCGGCGGTATCTTTTCTTCCGCGCATCCGCTGCACAGCATCATCACTGCCAGCAGTGCCACCCCAACCTTACATATCTTTTTCAATGTCTCCTCCATAATATAAACCAAATCATTTATTCTTTTTTTTCATTCTTCATTAGCTTCAGCGCTGTCAACACCCTGTCCGTTACCACGCCGGTCAGGCAGCCCACAGCCGCGCCGATGCCAATCAGTGCGGGAAGATAGCTGATCAGTAGCCTGGTGTTGTTCATCACAACGCAGGCCATCAGCACCTGTCCGATATTGTGGGTCACTGCCCCGGCCAGGGAAGTTCCCATCACCGGAGTGACGATGCCCTGATGGGTCAGGATCAGAACCGCAATCCCTGCAATAAACGCCAGTCCGATCAGGATGACGGTAACAAGCATTTCTCCCTGCGGATTCCTGTTCTTGTTCAGCAGGTAAATCTCCGCCGCGGCGGTCAGCAGGATCGTTGCAACAGCGCCGGCTTCAGGCTTTTTCCGGAGCAGCAGCATGACGAGCAGGCTCAGCACGCCGCCGGACAGGCTGAACAGGATAGCGGACAGTGATCCGAAGAGGAATCCTGACAGTACAACTTTGGTCAGCATCAGCGCGACACAGCTTTTCCAGTCCATCAGGTAAACAGCATAAAGCAATACCGTATTGGCAAGCCCCAGCTTGATACCGGGAAGCACTCCTCCGAGAAGAGCCGAAACCGGTATCGCCCTGTCCATCAGGCCCAGCACCAGCGCAAGCGCTGTCAGCAGGCCGAACCGGGCGATTTTCTGCGTCTGAGGTCTCAAGGATTTTCCTCCTCTGTGTTTTCAGTAACGATATATTATAACTATTTTGTTCTCTTCAGGCAACATGTCCCTTCTGTATGTTTATTCACAGGCTTTCTGTACTTCTTTGACCTGTCTTGCATATTCTTTTTCCATATGCTGGCAGGTATATTTTTTTTATACCCGTCACCTCAATCACGTAACGATTCTCTTTTGTTGTTCTGAAAATCCTTTCAATCCCTTATTTTTCATCGGTTTTTGTTCATTTGTTGTCAATATGTAACCCTTCGCAAATTTGTTTTTTCAAGTTGACGTAACCGGTTCAATAAGCGTACAATAAAATACACAGATTATACATCTGTCAAAATCCATATTTCACTCTATAGGAAAGGATGAGGAATCCCATGAAGAAACTTGTTGCTCTTCTCCTGTCCTTCTGCCTGCTTTTCGGCATGCTGGCCGTGGCTTCTGCTGACGCGGAAACCAAGACCGGTGCTGCCCAGGGCTTTGGCAGCGAGGTGAAAGTGACCGTTACCGTTGAAGACGGAAAGATCACTGCCCTCGAAGTGGACGACAAGGGAGAAACCTATCCTGTAGCCCGTGAAGACAGCGTTGAAAAAGTCATCGCTGCCATCATCGAGGCGAACGGAACCGAAGGTGTGGACGTCAACACCGGCGCCACCTTCACCTGCACAGCTGTTGTGAATGCTGTCAACGCGGCTCTGGCGGAAGCTTCTGATGCTCCCGCTGCTGAACTGGCTTTCACTGCCGGTGAGTATGAAGCTACCGCTTATGGCTACAACGGCAATGTGACCGGCAAAGTGACCTTCTCTGACACCGCCCTGACTGCTATTGAAATCGTCAGCGGTATGGAAACTGCCCATGTTGGCTCTGATGCCTTCAGCATCATGATCCCCGAAATGATCGAAGCCAACGGTACGGGTGTGGATGGCGTTTCCGGTGCCACCTTCTCTGGCCGCGCCCTGCGCGAGATCGTGAACGCTGCCGCAGAGCAGGCTGGCTGCACAAATCTGGATGCCTTCAAGGCCAATAAGGTTGAGCATACCGCTGGTGAAGCCATCGAAAAGAAAGTTGACATCGTTGTGGTTGGTGCCGGCGGCGCTGGTATCGCTGCTGCTGCTCAGGCCACCCAGAACGGCAACTCCGTGCTGGTCATCGAAAAGAACGCCGAAGTCGGCGGTAACACGCTGGTTTCCGGTGGTCAGTTCCAGTCTGTGATGCCCTACCTGGTATGGGATGCCAATGATCCCGATGCCACCGAAGGCACCTACGGCCGTGATGGACAGTCCTACGCGAAGATCAAGGCCAGCCTTGGCTGCATCGACGTGCTGAAGACCATCCTGAACTGGAGCGAAGAACCCTTTGATGAAGAGTTCTACAAGACCAATGAATTTGTTGCTGGTGACGACGCTGAGCTGAGCAAGCATGGCGTACATCAGGAATACCTGCCCGTGCTGCAGGATCTGAAGAAAGAGATCCAGGCTTATCTGGACTGGGCACAGCCCAAGCTGGATGCCGGCACTCCTGAAACTGAACTGACCCTCTTCTCCACCCTGAACCTGCATATCTTCCAGACCTACTACGGCGGTCTGCGTCAGACTGCTGACAAGTCTCAGTGGATCTACGGTGATATCGATCTGGTCAAGCAGTTCATCGAAGATGGCCAGGGCCTGAAGGAGTGGCTGGAAGACATGGGTGCTGAATTCAAGCACACCCAGCCCACCCTGATCGGCGCTCTGTGGTATCGTGAAAACGAATACACCAGCCCCGATGGAAACTGGACTCCCTATTTCAAGGGACCGCTCAGCGTCATCGGCGAAGAGAACGTCATGACCCGTACCACCGCCAAGGAACTGATTGTCGAAGACGGCAAGGTCGTCGGCGTCAAGGCCGAAATGTATGACGGAACCGAAGTTACCGCTTACGGCACCAAGGGCGTCATCCTGGCCACCGGTGGTTACGCTGCCAATATCGATCTCGTTCTCCGGGACAACGCATATTGGGACAGCGCTTATCTGACCAAATCTACCAAGACCACCAACCGTTCTTCTCAGGTCGGCGACGGTATCGTGATGGCTCAGGCTGTTGGTGCTGACGTCACCGGCATGAACTTCACTCAGCTGATGCCCATCTCCTGGGTTGACAACGGCAACCTGGCTTTCGGCAGCGGCACCTATGCCTGCTGGGTCAGCCCCATCACTGGTAAGCGTTTCGTGGACGAAGGTTCCGAGCGTGACGTGCTGTCTCTGGCTGAATTCCGCAACGGTATGGAACTGAACGGCACCCCCGGTGTCTTCATCGAGTTCTTCCGTGCTGATCAGTACATTCCCGGCCCGCCCACCGCGCAGCTGCCTCTGGACGAGTTCTCCGGCCGTTACTACAAGATCAAGTGCAATGAAGAAGAACTGAGCAAGGTTCTTGAGAAACCCGAATTCGCCAACGTGAAGACTGACGCTGCCACCATGCTGGCTACCGTCAAGGCTTACGACGAAGCGGTTATCGCCAAGGCCAACACCGGTTCTGCTGACTTCGGCGAAGTTGGTAAGAAGGTCTTCGATTATCCGATCGGTAACACCGAGAAGGATGAAAACGGCAAGTACATTCCGGAAACCTATGACCTGGACAACACTGTCGTGTTCGTTCGTCTGATGGCTCCTTCCACCCACCACACCATGGGCGGCGTGAAGGTTGATACCCAGCGTCACGTGCTGAATGCTGAAGGCAACATCATCCCCGGCCTCTACGCTGCGGGTGAAGTTACCGGCGGTATCCACGGCGGTAACCGTCTGGGCGGCAACGCGATCGTTGAGATCTTCGTTTCCGGCCGTACTGCTGCGAACACCATCGCTGCAGAATAATCCGATCCTTTCCTGGTTTCCCTTCCCCGCTGCCTTCAGGCAGCGGGGATTTTTCTTTGCTCTTTACTATTATTCATAAACATAAAAACACATCCGACCCATAGGGTCGGATATTTCACATGTGTCGAAGACACATATTTCACAAATCCGTGTAACGGATTTATTTCACATCCGGTCGTAGACCGGATATTTCATTGAAAACACATAAAACAAAACAGCCCCGGCGTTTCCGCCGGGGACTGTGTTGTATATAGGATTATTCTTCGTCGTCGTCCTCGATCTTCGCGTTGGCAATGATCTTCTGGGCTTCAACCTGAGGCACTTCTTCATAGCGTTCAAACTTCATGGAGAAGGAACCTCTCGCCTGTGTCATGGAGCGCAGGTCGGTGGCATACTTAAACATTTCAGCCAGGGGCGCTTCCGCTTCCAGCTGCTGCATGCCGTTCACCTGGTTCATACCCATGATACGGCCGCGGCGCTTGTTCATGTCGCCCATGATATCGCCCATGTACTCGTTGGGAACCAGCACGTCAACATGCATAATCGGCTCCAGCAGCACGGGACTTGCATCCATACAGCCCTTCTTATAAGCGATACGGGCAGCGGTCTTGAAAGCCATTTCGGAGGAGTCTACCGGATGGTAGGATCCGTCGTACAGCTTTGCGTGCAGATGCACCATCGGATAGCCGGCCAGAACGCCCTTCACGATATTCTCGCGCAGGCCTTTTTCAACGCTGGGGATGAAGTTCCGCGGAACCACACCGCCGACGACGGCATCTTCAAATTCGAAGTCTGCATCGCTGTCAGTGATGGGGCTGAACTCGATCCACACGTCACCGAACTGTCCGTGTCCGCCGGTCTGCTTCTTATGACGACCCTGGACCTTAACGGTCTTGCGGATGGTTTCACGGTACGGGATCTTGGGATCCTGCAGCACGGCGTTGGCGCCGAACTTGGAAGCCAGCTTGTTCTTGATCACGTCCAGATGCATTTCGCCCTGGCCGCTCAGCTCAGTTTCGGTGGTTTCAGCGTTCTTTTCAATCTTGATGGAAGGATCTTCTTCCGCCAGACGGTTCAGGCCGCTGAACACCTTATCTTCTTCACCCTGCTTTGCGGCAAATACAGCCTTGGAGATGCAGGGAGCCGGGAACTCGATTGTCGGATAGATAATCGGGTTGTTCGGGTCGCAAAGTGTATCACCGGTGGAGGTGAACTGCAGCTTCGCCAGTGCGCCCAGATCACCAGCATGAAGCTTATCAACGTTAGTCTGCTTGTTACCCTTCAGGGAGAACACGCCGCCCGCCTTCTCGGTCTTTTCCTTGTTGGCGTTATACAGCTGCGTGGCGGAAGTCAGCATACCGGAGAAGATCCGGAAGAGGCTCAGCTTTCCGACGAAGGGGTCAGCAATGGTCTTGAACACCAGGGCGGAGAAGGGTTCCTCGTCCTTGCAGACGCGCTGGATCTCTTCACCGGTCTTGGGGTTCTTACCGGTCTGGAACAGGCCTTCATGAGCAGGAGAAGGCAGATACTTGGCCATCAGGTCCAGCGTACGGGCGATACCTACGCCGGTCACGGCGGAGCAGGCCACTACGGGAACGATGCTGCCGTCCTTCATGCCCTTGCGGAAACCGGCCATGATCTCATCATAGGTCAGTTCTTCGCCTTCCAGGTACTTCATCATCAGATCGTCGTCAGCGGCGGCGGCCTGTTCAGTCAGATATTCGAAAGCTTCGTTCACTTCCGCTTCCAGCTCTGCGGGCATCGGAACTTCCAGGCTCTTCTTGTAAGCGCCTTCATAGGCTTTCTTTTCCAGAACGTTCACAACGCCCCGGAAGCTTGCGCCCTGTCCGAGAGGAAGCAGGATCGGCACCACGCTGGAGCCGTATTTTTCACGAAGCTGAGTAGTCACTTTTTCAAAGTTGGCATGCTCACGGTCCATCTGATTAACGATGAACATACGTCCAAGATTGTGAGCGCCCGCATAATCCCAAGCCTTTTCGGCACCGACGCTCAGGCCGTTCACGCCGCCGACCACGATAACCGCGGTCTCGATCACGCGCAGGGGCCCCATCAGTTCGCCGATGAAATCAAAATAACCGGGTACGTCGATGACGTTGATAACCTTTCCATTCCACGGGATAGGAGCATAGGAAGCGCTGATGGAAAAACCGCGCTTTTTCTCCTCGGGATCAAAGTCGGAAACTGTGGTACCGTCCTCCACTTTGCCCTGACGGTCCGTCATGCCGGCAGCGAAGAGCATCGCCTCGGTCAGCGTGGTCTTGCCCTCGCTGCCATGCCCCATGAAGGCAACGTTACGAATGTTACTGGTTGCGAATTCAGCCATTGTTGTCATTCCTCCTTATTTATTTAAACGATGATCATCCCGCTTTCCGAATTCGCGAAAAGCCGGATCAATAGCTAAATGGGAGTATACCATATTCAGGCACAAAAGAAAAGGAAAATATATTTTTCGGTCAGTTCTAAGCCAGAAAACCAATGTTGCCGCCGTCTCCGGCGGCTGATTAATTCATAATTCACAATTGTATAGTGTTCTCCATATTGTTCAACTATAGATCTCATTCTTACAACCCACACGTAAAATAATATTCAATGCGTATAACTGTCATCTCGACCAAGGCCGTAGGCTGCGTGGAGAGATCTCCCTGCCGTTCAGCGGCAACTTTACACTCTTCACTCATCACTTTATGTGACAATAGGGCTGTCCCTGCTGTCACATCGAAACACTTCTCCACAATCTTACAATAAGAACAATAAGCCAAAACACTATAATCACTTTTGACGAAGTAAAAAATATCATGTTGCGCAGCAACATATCATTTTTTTGCGAAGCAAAAGACAATTCTTAAATATGTAAAAACTCTTCCAGTTTTTATGGAAGAGTTTTATCCACCATTTTTAAGTTATTGAGCAGTTGTCCAAATCTTTGATTTGGGACGAAGAGCCGATGACCGCCAGTGGCGGAAATCTCATCGGGTCTGAGGTCAATCGAAAGGGAGCAAGCTCCACAGTGTGGAGTTGCGACCATTGAGATTGCGGAATACAACTGCCATGTTACAGCCGTCCATTTCTTCAAGCCACAGGCGCAGAAGAAATGGATTACGGCGATCACAAAGTTTTCAGTTTTCATTATTCATTAAATGGAAAAGGCTGCTGAATCATTCATTCAGCAGCTTTTCCATTAATTTAATTTCCCTCTCTCCCCCGCTTGTCTGAAGCTCTACGCTTCCGGGGCCTTCATCATTCAGCAGGTTTTCCCGGTCCAGCACTCTTCTCAGCTGTCGGGCCGTACCCGCATTTCCGTCTGTAATGGCAATCCGTTCCGGCAGCAATTTCCGGATCATATCCTTCAGGAACACGTAATGCGTACAGCCGAGTACCACAGCGTCCACTTTTTCCGCCGGGTACCTGGCAAACAAATCTTTCAGGTATTGCAGGGCTCCTTCCCTGTCATCCGCCTCTACCAGTTCCATCAATCCGGGACAGGGTACTTTTACTGCGCCTTCTCCATACTGCTTCATCAGGTTTTCAAACTTCTCCTGATGCAGTGTCAGCGGCGTAGCCAGCACCAGCACGCTTCCGTTCTTTCTCATTCGCGAGGCAGGCTTCAGTGCCGGTTCCATTCCAACCACAGGAATGCTCAGTTCTTCCCGCAGGACGGCGGCCGCAGCACCGGTAGCGGTATTGCAGGCAATCACCAGAGCCTTGATATGCTGCTCCGCCAGTTTATTGACAACCGTCCTTACGCATTCGATGACTTCGTCGCTGCTTTTCGTTCCGTAAGGAGCGTTTGCCATGTCTCCATAATAGATAAAGCGCTCATCCGGAAGTTCGCGGATCATTTCACGCAGGGTGCTGATTCCGCCAACCCCGCTGTCCAGAACTCCGATCGGATCGCGCTTCTGATTCATGATCAATTCCTCTTTCGCTTCCCGTTTTCTTCGCGATATTTTATCAAATTCTCTGTCTTCTGTAAACCTCGGTTGAATTTTCCTTCTTTATGTTCTATCATGTCTATCGAGTTGAACTGCTATATTTATGAGTTCACAGCAGATATCATTATGCATTATGCATTATGCATTATGCATTGAAACTGGGAGCTATATTTATGATAGAAGAAATTTTAGTGGGCGACGTTATCACCACCCGCAAGCCCCATCCCTGCGGATCGAATGAATGGACTGTCATCCGTACAGGAGCTGATATCAAGATCCGCTGCAGCGGCTGCGGCCGGATTGTCATGCTGGATCGTGAAAGCTTTCTCCGCCGCCGCAAATCCGTGCTGTCACGCGGTGTAAAGCAGCCTGAATCTTGCCAATAAACTCTTCCCTATGCTATAATGCCTGTTGATATTTCGTCAGTTTCTGTATTTGACTGATTAATCTCAGAGAAAGACGGTGATCCCGTGCGGAAATCGTTATTGCTCGTTCTGGTTCTTTTCCTTTTGGCCTGCTGCGCATCTGCTCTGGCTGATACAGAAATCGCGCTGGAACCCTGTGCCGGTAAAATGTCCATCAATGAGGAGAAATATATTCTCCTGACGCCATCCAATCTTTCCGATCATCCTGATCTGGTAAGCAGTCTTGGCAAGTCCCAGGAAGAGCTGCTGGAAGACTGGCAGGCACGTGGCGTGCAGTTCCAGGCCTGGACCAAAAAGATGGACTCCTGTCTGGAAGTCACTGTCATCCAGGATGAAGAATCCGCCAAATACTTTGACCTTGAGCAGAAAACCCGCAAGGAACGCAATGAGTATCTGAAGCTTCACAAAGGCTCCGGCCGGTTTGCGAAGGACGGTTTCACCATCCTGCAGCCCGAGTGGAAAAAACAGAAATACGGCGGTAACTTCCTCAAATTTGAGTATAAGCGTACCGTTGGTGAAAAGACCTGGCGCGGCTTTGTCCGCAAAACCGTCCGCAACGGCTACACCGTGATGCTGGACTATCAGACCTTTGACCGTCTCCCCCGCCGAACGGATGAAGACGCCCTGAACAAGATTGCCAATACGGTTTCCTTTGAAGTCAAGGATCCCATGCAGGCTGCCCAGGAAGCTGCCATGCAGGCAGAAAACGGTGAAGACGGAACTGCGCAGTCTTTCGAAGAGATTTCCGCCCTTAAAGCCGGCCTGATTAATATTTCTGTTTATCCGCCGGATCAGACCAACTCGAATACCTTCACTGTTGAGGGAACTTCTACACCCGGCGGTGTGGTTACAGTCGTGGGCATGCGCATTGCAAAGACGGAAGCTCACAGGTTCAATGCAGAAGTAACTTCCAAGGGCAACTTCAAAGTCAATGTTACCCTTCCCGAAGAAGGGGTCTGGAATTTCACCATCGGTCTGGAAGCTGACGGTAAAACCTATCCTTATGAAAACGTCAAGCAGACTGAATATTATACTTCTCTCCTGCCTGTCACGCTGGACACACAGTTCCCCGCCGAGCTTACCTCTGACGAGATGACAATTTCCGGCACCACCGATAAAGGCGTTACCGTTCAGTGCATCGTTCAGTGCAACGGTTCTGCCATCCTGAAC
>Ga0310786_10002697_pt1 | contig 26704 bp, 21 predicted proteins | sample AusTroGonzalo_MG_FD_203881 | JGI IMG/M metagenome (GOLD analysis project Ga0310786, IMG submission 203881) | Bovine rumen microbial communities from tropical cattle in Woodstock, Queensland, Australia - Gonzalo_03 (v2) (version 2) | ecosystem: Host-associated > Mammals > Digestive system >...
TTACCAAGGATGTACTCTACCACTGAGCTACAACGGCTGATTTTTTTGCTAAAAAAAGAACGTTTCCTTGTATCGGAAATAAGGTGCGCAAAAATACACTTTTTTTTAATTCTACACTCAGTTGCGCAATTTTTTTTATTTTTCTTGTAACTTGTTGATTGTCAATATCAAACTATCTCGCCAATAGGGGATTTCCATCCCTGTGGCCGTCTTGATTTTGCATAAATTGAACACAGAAGAGGCAGGACGGCGCGCTTTTGCCGGATAATCCGACGATGGAATGGCCTCCACGCGACACCTCAAACCACCCATTTCCATGATCGCTTTCGAGAAGTCGAACCAGCTGCAGACACCCTCATTGGCGAAGTGGTAAAATTCTGCTCCGGAATGGTTCAATCCGTTTTCCATCAGACGGAAAATAACCTTGGCTAAGTCGCCAGCGTAAGTCGGACCGCCGATTTGGTCGCATACCACGCGCAAACTCTCCCGTTCCGCGCCCAAACGCAGCATGGTCTTCACGAAATTGTTCCCATATTCAGAATATAGCCATGAAGTGCGGATGACAACCGCCCGACAGCCGCTCTCCTGGATTGCCCGTTCACCCGCCAGTTTGGTTGAACCATATACCGACTTTGGCGCGGGTGTGTCATTTTCCTCGTGCGGTTTGCTTGAATCGCCGGAAAAAACATAGTCAGTGGAGATATGGAAGAGACTCAAATCGTGCTTTTTAGAGGCATTTGCCAGATTGGCCACCGCCGTGCAATTGATGCGGTAAGCATTCTCTTGGTCATCTTCGGCTTTATCAACCGCAGTATATGCCGCTGCGTTAATAATGACGTTGATTTGATTGTCAATAATATATTTGTCAATTGCCGCCGCATCCGTGATGTCCAATTCCGCGACATCTGTGTAGAAGAAACGGTATTTATCCTGATATTCCTTTGCAAGGTCGCGCAGGCAATTTCCAAGTTGGCCGTTAGCGCCGGTGATGAGAATGTTTTTCATTAAGTTTAGGGTTTAGAGTTTAGGGTTTAGTGGTTAGGGTTGGCGTGGGGTTCCTACGAGAATAATTTCCGAGATACAAAGATCGTTGTATTTCTGTCCGGGGATGATTTCTCCGATTTTGATGTAGATTTTAAAGTCCTCGAAGTGGTTCCAATAATAGTCGTTTCTTGTTTTCACTACGATAGCATTGTCGGTCAAGTTCTGCCAGTCGAACGCAAGGGGCTCGCCAAGAACTTTCAGAGGTGCAGGTTCTTCTGACCGGATACGCCAATCGTAATACAAGGAGTGCTTATCTTCATTAGGGTACCATTTCTTATAATAATTGTTGAATTGCAGTGTGGTGACGATTTCTCCCACGTAAACTGTTCCGATGCGGCTGTTGTTCCGCCAAGCCTCCCTGTTTTTGCAGTAACCGTTGTAGATGATGATTCCATCTGGGATGAAGTTGGTGTCCTTTAACTGAATAGTCAGGTAGTATGCACCTGTAGAATCGGGACGAAGCACCATAGTGGTAGAGAGATCAACGTCGCTGAGGTTCTTCGCAGGATACTTCGGATCTTCGCCGGAGAATGTGATGGTGTAGTTCTTCGGATCAATACGATGACTCAAGATTTTGGCAACCGGTTGAGTGACCTGCTGAGAGCTGAAATCTACCACAAAAGGCTTTGCTGTGGCGAAATCGAAATCCGTTGTCTCGTACCGCCAAAGGTCTTTGGTCACTTTTTTCATGTTAAGACCTTGAATACCTGCTCTCTTCCGCTCATTTTCTCCTCTGAAATAATGCTCATCAACAATGTTGACATGGGAAGCATCTAACTCAACCACAAAACGTTGCGCCTTGCCGTTGCCCCAGTAGGCAGCAGGAGCGAAATCGTATGCAAACGACCCGTCGCAATAGTAGTCATTCTTATAATTTTCGAAATGTTCAGAATGATAATACAATCCCTCTTGATAAAAATGCTCCACCTTATAATGCACCTCCAGCATTACCACCTGTCCAGCGGGAATGTCCAAACGGGTATAGAACCAACGGCGTGAGATGGCATGGGTGTAAGAATAAATCTCCTCACCATATTGTTTATACAACTTTTGAATGAGCTTTTGAGAATAACCATCCGCACTGTCTGGTTCCAAATCTATTCGAACATCAAATGCGAGAATTTTTTCAGCCGGTTTAAGAATAGTGTCATTCGAACATTGCCAATGCAATGGCCTGCCATCCAATGAGAAGGTCACGTTCTGCACGTAATCGTCGCGCCAGCCTACCATCTGCCTGCTTTCGGAAACATTGTCCAACCATCCCCACTGCGACTCGCCTGTACCATAATAGTCAATCGGGAAACCGTAAGGCAGGTCTTTGAAATCCCTTTTCGATTGGTTGTGCAGCAGATAGCGCACCGTCACTTCAGTGTATTTTCCGTTGGGGACGAACAGCACCTGCTCATTCAGCATCTGCACCTCCGGCACATGCACCGCCACCGGCGACGATGAAAGCGTAATCGCCGACGTCACCGCCACGGGGTCGCCGTTGGAGAAAGCCACGCCGCAGAGGACGATGAGGAGGAGGGTGGTGATGAGGTTGCGCATTGTTTTGATAAGTTAAGAGTTAAAAGTTAAGAGTTAAGAGTTTTGGAGGATTTCGGAGTGTTTTCCTTGGTCGTTTTGACTATGGATGATAACATTTTGATGAGTTCATCATTGTCCTATTAACTATTATCTATAAACTATTAACTCAATTCAATAGATTCCCTGAACTTCGGCACGTACGCCTGTTTGAAACCAGCATCCTTCAAATGTTTCGCGTATGCAACGCGGGTGTCGCCCTCGCCGTGCACGATGAAGATTTTCTTCAGCCGTCTGTTGCCTTTTTGGCAGGAGAGGTATTGGATAAGCTCGTTGTAGTCGGCGTGACCGGAGTAGGCGTCGATGCGGGCGAGTGTAGCGCGCACCTTGTACTCGTTGCCGAAGATGGAGACCTTCTCGTCGCCGCGCATGATTTTCGCGCCCAACGTGGTCGGGGCGCAGTAACCTACGCACAAAATGGTGGTTTTCGGATCTTCGATGTTGTTGGCCAGATGATGTTTGATACGCCCGGCCTCCATCATGCCCGAAGCGGAAATGATGATGCAGGGACGGTTGTGCTCGTTCAGCGACTTGGAATCGTCGATGGTGCGCACGTACGTCAGCTTATCAAAACCGAACGGGTCTTTGTTTTCTTCAATGAACGCACGCATCTCTTCATTGAAACATTCCGTATGCAGTCGGAAGAGGTTCGTGGCGGAACATGCCAGCGGGCTATCGACGAAACATTCGATGTCGGGCAGGTCACCGGCGAGTTCGAGACGGTGCAGCGTATAGACGATCTCCTGTGTTCTGCCAATGGCGAACGACGGGATGAGCAGTTTGCCTTTGCGTTTTGCGCACGCATCGCGCACCACGAGCATCAAATCTTTGTCGGCTTCATCGAGCGTGGAGTGCAGACGGTCACCGTAGGTAGATTCGGTGATGATGTAGTCGGCGTGCGGGAACGGTTGCGGGTCGGGCAGGATGCGCTTGTTGTAGCGACCCACATCGCCGGTGTAGCACAGCGTGCGGGTTTTGCGCCCTTCCTTAAATGTGATGTAGATGGCGCTGCTGCCGAGCATGTGACCGCTGTCGATGAACTCGATGGCCACTTTCGGGGTGATGTTGAAATGTAACCCGCGAGGGACACTGATGAAAAGTTGCATACAATCCACCGCATCCTTCTCGTTGTAAATCGGTTCGATGGGCGTTTTGCCCACGCGCTCCGTCTTTTTATTGAACTGCCGCGCATCGGCCTCTTGAATGCGGCCCGAGTCGGCAAGCATGATGGCGCAGAGGTCTCGGGTGGCAGGTGTGCAGAACACTTTGCCGTGGAAACCTAACTTATATATATATGGTATCAATCCGGCGTGGTCGATATGCGCGTGCGAGAGCAGCACAATGTCGATTTTGGTCGGGTCGAAGCCCAAATCACGGTTCATGGCATCGGTCTCCAGACCTTTACCTTGATACATACCGCAGTCTAACAGTATCTTGGTGCCGTCCTGCGTAGTGAGCAGGAACTTACTGCCGGTGACCTCTTCGGTCGCACCTAAAAAATCGAGTCTCATGGGATCTATTTTTTCTCGTTATTGGGCCAGACATTGCGCCAGCCATAGAAAAAGCCGAGGTGGTAGCGTGCCGCGAAGTAATAAACCACGTGACGGAGCTTGCCCAACGGCAGATATAAGAGCAGTAAAATGCTACTTATATAATATATTGTATTCACCGCACTCACGGTGGAGAAAAGCATGTTGAGTGTCGTCATCAACAGGAAAAGGGTGACCAAGCCTGTGGATATGAAGTCGTCGGGCATGGAAAGCACCTTCAAGTCTTTGGAAAGCAGTCTTCTGAAGAAGAGAATGAGGCCGCAGATTGTAGCTATTGCGGGCGGAATGGCGAGTACCCAATGCCAGCAACTTCCTTCAATCCAGCTGTTGAAGCAGGGGAAGAAGAAGAGCACGAAGAAGAGCAGGCTGCAGAAGAGTCCGATGTGGAACAACATGCCGACAGCGTAAGAAGGCAAATGCAGATATGCCGACTCTTTTTCTGTGGGCATCATTGCGCGGGTGTTGGCGTAAATCACACCCTCTTTCACGCTGCCGCTCGGTTCCGACTTGTCCTTCGGGGCACCCAAGCGCACAATTTTGACGAAATGAGCCAATAAACTAACAATGCAATAGAGCGTTGCTGCTATTGCTAAATATTGCATGGTACTCATAACTTTAGGTTTAGAGTTTAAGGTTTAAGGTTTTTGGCCGTTAGCAAATATAATGTAGCCAAAGGCTAACAGCTAATAGCCAAAAGCCAATATTAAACGCAGCCTTCGGGTTTGGGGAGACCGGCCACGCGGCAGGCACCTCTTGCGGGACCTAACGGGAACAACTCGTAGATGTCCTTCAATTTCAAATTGGCAGTCTTGCAGATGGTGCGCACCATCGGGGCGATGCCTTTTTCTTCGTAGTTGGCGCGAATGCAATCGACCACTTTCCAGTGATTCTCAGTCATTTCCGTAATGCCATCGGCTTTTGCGATTTCCGCAGCCAGTTCTTTGTTCCATTCTTCGGGATGAACCATGAAGCCGTCACCGTCCATCTCGTAAGTTTTGTTATTGAATTCAATATTTGCCATAATGATGTTTTTTTTAGAGGCGCAAATGTACATAAATTATGAATATGTACAGACTAATAAAAATGCTCCTGTAGGGACGCGATTAATTGAGTCTCTACAATGTGCTGTTCACAACACGATTGATTGTTTCCGGAAAGTGTTTATGTTCTAGTTGGTGGATTTTGGTTTCAACCGTTTCCAGAGTATCTTCTTTTTCAATATGGAAAGAGAATTGGTCGATGATTTTGCCGGTATCGACTCCTTCATCGACAAAATGGATGGTGATGCCGAAGACTTTCACACCGTAGTTGTAGGCGTCGGCGATGCCGTGGGCACCTGGGAAGGAGGGCAGCAGGGCAGGGTGGAGGTTGATGATGCGCATGGGGTAAGCCTCAAGTAAGGTTTTGCCTATGATGCGCATGTAGCCGGCCAGCACGATGTAATCGACCTGGCGGTTTTTCAGTTCAGTCAGGATGGCCTGCTCGTAAGCGGCCTTTCCGGCATAGTCCTTCGCACAAAAAGTGAACGCGTCAATGCCGTGGGCACTGGCGCGTTCTACTGCTTTGCATGAAGGATTGTCGGATACTAATAATGCGATGTCGGCGTTCAGAACTTTCTGATTTACAGCTTCAATAATAGCTTGGAAGTTGGAGCCGAAACCGCTAGCGAAAACGGCAATCTTCTTCATGGATTACTTTTTGTTAGGACAACCGCCTTCTTTCTTGCAACCGTGGTCTTCGCCTTTGCAGCCGTGTTTATCACCTTTGCAGCCAGGTTTGTCGCCATGACAACCGGGTTTGTCGCCGCCTTTGCAGCCACCGCAGCAACCCATGTTGTCGAATGCAGCTTTTCTCTCATCGATGGTGAGGTTATCCCAGTTGTTCATAGCAGCTTCGAAAGCAGCTTTCTTTTCTTCCTGGGCTTTCTTGATAGCCTGCATTTCATCGTATTTGGCCTTGCGTTGATCGAGCAGTTCAGCTTTACGCTCATCGGTGAGGTTTTCCCAATTCTGCCAATCTTCAGCAGCTTTCTTGCAAGCTTCCATTTCAGCTTTCTGCTCTTCGGTCATTTCCTTGCAGCAGGGCTCTTCAGCTTGCATTTCAGTGTTATCAGCCGTTTGTTCAGCAGGTTTGTTGTTGTTACAAGCGGTGAACGTCAGACAGCATGCGGCTGCCATTAAGATAAAAAGTTTCTTCATTTTTTTGATTTTAATTTGATGAATATTCATTTTAATAAATCGCGGCAAAAATAGTCTTTTTTCAATCCTAAGACTGTTTAAAATTCTTAAAAATTTCGATGTGTGATGTGTGACGTATGACGTGTGATTTGTGACTTGTGATTTATGATTTATGACTTTGGATATTAGCTATTGGCTGTTGTTTTTTTATTTATCATTTATAATTCATAATTGTGCATTGTGAATTGCGAATCATCGACTGTTTATTTCTGAAATTTTGTACATTTGCAGGTTTTAAAAAATGAATGTTTATGAAGCGTATTTTCCTAATAATCTTCATGTTTGCTGTTTCTTTTACAGTGCTCGCGCAAAGCCCTACATGCTATCGTATTTACTTAAGTGATAAGCAAAATACGCCTTATTCGATAAACAATCCCTCCGAATATCTTTCGCAGCGGGCCATTGACAAGCGTGAGCGATTCAATATCCCGATTACGGAGCAGGATTTGCCCATTAATCCGCAATATAAGCAGCAAATTTTAGCGTTACATCCGCAGATGCAATCGTTGTCTGTCTCCAAATGGATGAACACCTTCACGATCTATTGTCCTGACAGCACAGTAGTTCCGCAAATCGAGAATCTTCCGTTTGTTGATTCCGTGATGGCGGTTGGAGCTTATAACTTACACGACTCTCGCATTATGCAAATTCCTGATAATCCGATTTCTATGGTTCATAGTTCACCCATTTCTGTAAAAGATGCAATCGATTATGGTGAAGGATTGGCTCAGATTGCCTTGCTTAACGGAATTTCCTTGCACGAGGAGGGCTTCCATGGCGAGGGAATGCTCATAGCGGTACTGGATGGCGGTTTTTTCGGCATTGAAACTATCTCCTTTTTCCAAGACATGGTCAACGAGGGGCGGTTTTACGGTCATTATTCGCTGATGCCCAATTTTGTGGATACCTTAGAAAGTGGATGGTCGGAAGTGCACGGCACAATTGTGACCTCCGCCATTGCTGCCAACACCAACGGAGAATTGGTGGGCACTGCGCCAGCTGCTTCTTATGCCCTCATTCACACCGAATGGGTTGGTTCTGAAGAACTTGTAGAAGAAGACTTCTGGGCTAATGGGGCTGAAATAGCCGACAGTATCGGGGCGGATGTTATCAACTCCTCCTTGGGTTATCGATCGTTTCCGAATTTCCCGCAGGCCGATATTTCCTACGTAGATATGGACGGGGTGAACAGCATTGCCTCGCGTTGTGCTACCATTCTTGGACAAAAGGGTGTAATTGTCTGTATAGCAGCGGGTAACGATGGGAACAACGACTATTACTACGTTGGCCGTCCCGGCGACGCTTACGACATTCTGTGCGTGGGTGCCTGCACGGCTGACAGTATCATCGCTGGATTCTCGTCGCACGGTCCTTCTTATGATGGTCGTGTGAAGCCTGATATCACCTCCCAAGGTGTGGAAACAGCCTGCTATTACCCTTTCAACATGCTCTCTTTTGCCGATGGTACCAGTCTAGCCACACCCGTTGCTGCTGGCATGTGCGCCTGTCTCTGGCAGGCTATGCCCGACTATTCCTCTACGGAAATGATGCAAATCATCCGCGAGAGCAGCCACCTCTACAACAACCCCAACACCGAATACGGCTACGGCATCCCCGACTTCTACAAAGCCTACTCCACCCACGTCGGCATCAACGAATACAAACCGCTGATCCTCAGCGTCTATCCGAATCCCGTCACTGACCGGCTGCACATCGTCAACCCCGACGGCAACATCCAGACCGTAACTGTCTATAACGCCTCGGGGCAACTCGTCCTCCAAACCGCCGTCCCCCACTCCCCGATCCTCGAAATCAACGTAACATCTTTGCCAAAAGGGTTTTACGTGGGCACGGCCACGGTGGGAGGTACCAAGACAGCTACGTTTAAGTTTGTGAAATAACTGTTTACATGATCTCTAATCACGTTAATATGAATTTGAAACATTTGTCATTGCTTTGGCTTGTTTTGGGGATGGTCTTCTCCCTTTCTGCCCAAACTCCGAATTGTTATCGTATCTATCTGAGTGACAAGAACAACACTCCCTATACCATTGACAATCCGTCGGAATTCCTCTCGCAGCGAGCTGTTGACAAGCGCACCCGTTTCAGTATTCCGATCACGGAGCAGGATTTGCCCGTGAACCCGCAATACAAACAGCAGATTTTGGCTTTGCATCCGCAAATGCAACTGTTAGCCGTCTCCAAATGGTTGAATACGATTGTGGTTTATTGCACGAATAGCTCTATAGTACAGCAGATCACGAGTCTTCCGTTTGTGGATTCCGTCGTGGCGATTGGCTCAACCTCGTTGCAAAACAATCCATCCGCTTCAATCCCCGAAAATCCTATGCCCATGGTGCAAAATGTTCCATTATCCACGAGAGATGATATAAACTATGGGGACGGCTATGGACAAATCGCGATACATAATGGCCATCTTCTTCACGCGGAGGGATTCCGCGGGGAAGGAATGCTCATCGCTGTGATAGATGCGGGTTTTAAGGAAATCGAACAAAATAGTTTCTATCAAAAAATGGTTAACGAAGGTCGTCTCGTTGGAAGATATTCCCTTAGACCTAACTTTTTGGACCAATCATACTTAAATGGAACAAGACATGGCATGCGAGTGACTTCAGTCATGGCAGCAGATGAGAATGGTAGCTTTGTGGGTACAGCTCCCAAAGCCTCATACGCCCTCATCCATTCCGAATGTGCCGAAACAGAACAACCCTTCGAGGAGGATTTCTGGATCAACGCCGCCGAAATTGCCGACAGTCTTGGGGCCGATGTTATTAATAGTTCCAATGGATACACCGTTTTTGACAATTATCCTCAAGGCTCTCATACCTATGCGGATTTTGATGGTCATACCAGCATCATCAGCCGTTGCGCCAGTCTTTTGGGGGATAAAGGCATCATCACATGTAATTCGGCAGGCAATAGAGGGAATTCTAGCTGGTATTTCATTTCAGCTCCTGCTGATGCTTTTAACATTCTTGCCGTAGGTGCATGTTACAGTGACAGTACCATTGTCCATTTCTCCTCTCACGGTCCCACCTACGATGGGCGCGTAAAACCCGATGTCACAAGCATGGGAGGATATGTCAATGTGTACTATTACGCAAATGAAGTTTACTCTGAAAGCGGCACAAGCTTTTCCAGTCCTATCATTGCAGGTCTCAGTGCTTGTTTATGGCAGGCTATGCCTGAGCGCACCGCCTCCGAAATCATGCAGATTATCCGCGAGAGCAGCCACCTCTACAACAACCCCAATACCGAATACGGTTACGGCATCCCCGACTTCTACAAAGCCTACACGACCCACGTCGGCATCAACGACTACAAACCGCTGCAAATCAGCGTCTATCCGAACCCTGTCATCGACAAGCTGAACATCGTCAACCCCGACGGCAACATCCAGACCGTCACCCTCTACAACACCTCCGGCCAACTCGTCCTGCAAACCGCCGTTCCCCTCTCCCCGATCCTCGAAATCCCCGTAATGAACTTACCGAATGGATTTTACATCGGAACCGCAAACCTAAATAATCACCAAACCGCCACCTTCAAATTTATAAAAAGAAATAATCCTTAAGCAGTCCCGAAGGGCTCAATAACCTATAACCCATAACCAATAACCATTCTAAAATGAACGCCTTAACAAAAACCAATTACCAATTTCCGAATCAAAAGTCGGTGTATCACGGAAAAGTCCGTGACGTCTATTTCTTAGACGATGTATTAGTGATGGTCGCCAGCGACCGTATCAGTGCCTTCGATGTCATTCTTCCGAAGGGTATTCCTTACAAAGGTCAGATTCTCAACCAAATAGCATCTAAATTTTTGGATGCCACCAGCGACATCTGCCCGAACTGGAAGATGGCTTCTCCCGATCCGATGGTCACGGTGGGCCGCACCTGCAAAGGTTTTCCGGTGGAGATGATCGTGCGTGGCTACCTTTGTGGCAGTGCGTGGCGTTTCTACAAGAACGGCGGTCGCAACCTCTGTGGCAACATCCTGCCCGACGGCATGAAGGAGAATCAGAAATTCCCGGTGCCGCTTATCACCCCGACCACCAAGGCTGAGCAGGGCGAACATGATGCCGACATTTCCAAAGAGGAAATCCTTGCTAAAGGACTCGTTTCTCCTGAAGATTACGCCGTTTTGGAGGATTACACGATGAAGCTCTTCCTTCGTGGCACGGAAATCGCAGCTAAGAAGGGATTGATTCTCGTGGATACCAAGTACGAATTCGGAAAGGCCGACGACACCATCTACCTCATCGACGAAATCCACACCCCCGACTCTTCTCGCTACTTCTATGCACAAGGCTACGAAGAGCAATTCGCCAAAGGTCTGCCGCAGAAGCAGTTATCTAAGGAGTTCGTGCGTGAGTGGCTGATGGCCAACGGTTTCCAAGGTCAAGAGGGTCAACAAGTGCCCGAAATGACCGAAGAGGTGGTCAACGGCATCACCCAACGCTACATTGAACTCTACGAGAACATCACTGGTGAGAAGTTTGTCCCCGCCCCGTCGGAGAATGTGGAGCAGAGGATTTATGATAACGTAACGAATTGGTTAGCAAAGAAATAAAACGTGTGACGTATGACTTGTGACGTATGATAAAAAATCATAAATCATACGTCATACGTCAAAAATCACAAATCCAAAATCAATGAAATACCTCATTATCGGCGGCGTGGCAGGCGGAGCGTCGGCAGCTGCAAGACTCAGAAGATTAAATGAAGACGCGGAGATTATCGTGTTCGAGAAAGGCGAATACATCTCGTACGCCAACTGCGGACTGCCCTATTACATCGGCAACACGATTGAGGAGCGTAAGCGGCTGTTCGTGCAAACGCCCGTCTCTTTCGGTAATCGCTACGATGTGGATGTGCGTGTACTACAGGAAGTTACCGCTATCAACCGCGAGGAACACACTGTGGAGGTGAAGAATTTGCGCAATGGCAAGACCTACACTGAGGACTACGACATCCTGCTGCTGTCACCTGGTGCAGAACCAGTGATTCCTGAACTGCCCGGCATCCAAAGTCCCAAAATCTTCACCTTGCGCAACGTCACTGATTGCGACAAAATTAAGATGCAAGCCGTTGAATCCCTGCATGATAACGCCAAGGCGGTCATCATCGGCGGTGGTTTCATCGGGTTGGAAATGGCGGAGAATTTGCACAAGATTGGCTATCACATCACTGTAGTGGAAAAGGCCGACCATGTGCTTACCCCTGTGGATGAGCCGATTGCCGCCATTGCGCAGAAACATCTGAGAGACAAGGGTGTAGAGCTGATTACAGGCAATGGTATCGCTGGTTTTGAGGAGAACGGTGAGCAACTGACCGTTTGTTTGGAAGACGGTCAGAAGCTGACCTGCGACCTTGCGGTACTGAGCATCGGCGTGCGTCCAAACACCACATTGGCGAAAGCCGCCGGCTTAGAGATCGGCGAGGCGAAGGGCATCAAGGTCAACGAGTATTTGCAAACCTCTGACGAGCGCATCTTCGCTGTGGGCGATGCCATCGAGTTTCCGCATCCTGTGACGGGCAAACCGTTCTGCAACTTCTTGGCGGGTCCCGCAAACGCGCAGGCACGTATCGCTGCGATGAACATGGTTTATCCAGAAAGCGTTGTTTATCAAGGTTCTGTGGCAACGGCCATCGCTAAAATCTTCGATTTGGCTGTGGCAAGCACGGGACTCAATGAGGCTGCGTTGCAACGTGCGGGTCTCGCTTACGAAACGGTTATCGTACACCCCGCGGCCCACGCGACCTACTACCCTGGCAGCAGTCCAATTTCGTTAAAGCTGAACTTCTCCATGGAGGATGGACGTATCTTTGGCGCACAAGCAATTGGTACGCAAAACGTTGACAAACAGATTGATACTATCTCATTGTTACTGAAGCACAACGGCACTATCTTCGACTTGGTGAACAGCGAACACACTTACGCGCCGCCGTTCGGCTCGGCCAAGAGTCCGGTGATGTTCGCGGGCATGGTGGCGGAAAACATCTTCGACCATCTGATGAACCCGATTCATGTGCGCCAACTCGACGAGATGATTGACAATAAGGAGGATTTCTTCCTGTTGGATGTTCGTGAACTACCTGAGTACAAGAACGGTACGATAGAAGGTGCCACTCGCTACTCGGTGGATGAGTTGCGCGAGTTCTTGGAAGAGATTCCCGAAGGCAAGAAGATTGTCGTCTTTTGTGAGGTTGGTCTCCGCGGCTACGTCGCCTCCCGTATCCTGATGCAGAACGGCTTCGAGGAGGTGTATAATTTGATTGGGGGAATGCGTACGTACAGGCTGATGGGAAGACATAATTCAATTCACAATTCATAATTGATTTGCCTGTTGCCTAATCACATAAAAAAGAATAAAACAATAAATCCAAATAAATATGAAAAAACATCAAATTTCAACAAAATTTCTCAGCATTGAGAAAGTAACGAAAATTATTGAGCGCAAGCAGAAAATTGAGTTGTCTGAAGAGGCAATTGCTGCGGTGAAGAAATGCCGCGACTTCTTGGACACCAAGGCTGCCAAGAGCGCAGAGCCGATTTACGGTGTGACCACTGGCTTCGGTTCCCTTTGCAACAAACATATTTCTGCTAAGGATTTGTCAACACTGCAACGCAACCTCGTTATCTCACACGCCTGCGGCGTGGGCGAGGAAGTGCCGCAAGAGATTGTGCAACTCATGCTGCTCATGAAGATTCAATCCTTGTCATACGGCCACTCCGGCGTGCAAGTGGATACCATCCAACGTTTAGTGGATTTCTACAACAAAGGCGTGTATCCCGTTGTGTATCAACAAGGTTCACTGGGTGCTTCCGGTGACTTGGCACCGTTGGCACACCTCTCACTGCCTATCATCGGCATGGGTGAGGTTTACTATCGCAATAAAAAATACTCTGCTGCCGAAATCAACGAGAAATTTGGATGGAAGCCCATCACGTTGAAGTCCAAAGAGGGTCTTGCATTGCTCAACGGCACGCAGTTCATGAGTTCTTACGCCGTTTGGTTGCTGATGAAGGCCCGCAAGCTCAGCTGGCTCGCCGACATCATCGGTGCCATCTCTTTGGAGGCTTTCGACGGCCGTATTGAACCGTTCAATATGCTGGTACACCTCGTTCGTCCGCACGCAGGTCAGATTATCACCGCTGCCCACATCACGCAACTGCTTGAGGGTTCGGAGATTATCGCTCAACACAAAGAGCACGTTCAAGATCCATACTCTTTCCGTTGTATGCCGCAAGTACACGGTGCATCCAAGGATGCTATCGAGCATGTGCAGAACGTAGTAGAGACCGAGATCAACTCTGTCACCGACAACCCGACCGTTTTCCCGGACGAGGACATAATCGTCAGCGCAGGTAACTTCCACGGTCAGCCGTTGGCATTGGTTTTGGACTTCCTCTCCATCGCCATGGCAGAACTCGGCAACATTTCTGAACGCCGTATCTATCAATTGATTAGCGGAAAGCGCGGTCTGCCGTCCTTCCTCGTGAAGAACCCTGGTCTTAATTCCGGCTTCATGATTCCGCAGTACGCTGCAGCATCCATCGTGAACCAGAACAAGGCCTTCACGATGCCTTGCTCTACCGACTCCATCGAGTCTTCACAAGGTCAGGAAGACCACGTGAGCATGGGCGCAAATGCCGCCACGAAGTGCTACTTGGTAGTTAACAATGTAGAGAAAATCCTCGGCATCGAGCTGTTCAACGCTGCACAGGCATTGGATTTCCGTAAACCGCTGAAGAGTTCCGATTTCATCGAAGATTTCGTGAAGTGCTACCGCGAGTTCGTGCCGTTCGTGGAGAACGACACCTACATGCACGAGCTGATTCAGAAGTCCATCGACTTCATCAAGGGCGTGCGCATCGTGAAATAATGTTTTCCCATGTAGAGACGGTGCGCGCACCGTCTCTACAATGTTTTCGATACAAAAAAAGGAGAAACTTTTCGGTTTCTCCTTTTTTGTTGGGTAATGCAACTTCTTACTCTTTAGTCAGAATTTCCTCCAGCATTTGTCGAAGCGTGGAAGAGGTGAGGTCGCGGGTCATTTTGCCCTCGTAGCAGACGGAGATATTGCCCGTCTGTTCGGAGACCACCACTGCAACGGCATCCGTGAATTCAGTCGCGCCAAGGGCGGAGCGGTGGCGCAAACCCACTTCCTGTGGCAGGTCGTGGTTTTTGGACACGGGCAGAATGCAACGTGCAGCAGTAATGCGGTGGTCTTTGATGATAACCGCACCATCGTGTAACGGACTGTTTTTGAAGAAGATATTCTCCAAAAGCTCTGCCGATGGTTTGGCATCAATCTCCTCACCAGTGTTCAGGAATTCATCCAAAGGCGTTTTCCGGGCGAAGATAATCAAGGCACCCGTCATCGTGGCAGACATGTGCCGACAGGCTTTCTTTACCGCCTCAATCTCTTCCGAATAGGTGCTGCTTTTGGACTGCTTGGCGAAGCGGTCACTGAAGAAGTGCACCACACGTCCGTCGCCAATGTAAAGTAAGAATTTGCGTATTTCCGGCTGGAAAAGAATCAGGATGGCCAGCACGCCTACGCTGACCAACTCGCCCATCAAGTCGGAAAGCATCGTAAAATGGAAATAGGCCACTACCTTCCATACCACGTATATCAATGCCAACACCCAGAAAATCTTCACGGCAGCAGTGCCTTTCGTTAGCTTGTAAAGTTCGAAAAGCAGCACCGCGACAATCAGGATGTCGAGGACATCAATGATGCGGAATTGCAAAAAACCGAAAATAGCGGCTAAATCCATCATCTTTTCAAAGAATTATGCCATCAAAGCGGCTAATGCGATAGAATACATTTTCGTTTTGGCGCTGTCGCCGCGAGAAGAGAGCACGCAAGGCACTTTTGCACCCTTCAACAATGCGCCGAGTTCAGCGTGGCTGAATTTCGTACAGCATTTGTAGAATACGTTGCCCGTCTCGATGTTCGGGAAGAGCAGACAGTCGGCGTCGCCGGCCACTTCGCTCTTGAATTTCTTGATTTCTACCGTCTCCTTGTCGATAGCGAGGTCCAAAGAGATGGGACCTTCGACGGCAACATTACCCAGTTGTCCACGGTTGCCCATGGCAGCGAGTAAAGCGGCGTCAACACAAGCCTGCATACCCACGGACATCTGCTCGGTGGCGGCCAGGCAAGCCACTTTCGGTCTCTCAATGCCGAGAGCCTTGGCAGTTTCGACCAAATATTTGAGGATAGCTTGTTTCTCTTTGAATTCGGGAGCGGGAATCACGGCCACATCGCCCACGACGAGCAATTTGTGGTAAGCCGGATTCTCAATCACAGTCACGTGCGACAGGGTGGCCTTCGGCGGGCAGAGACCTTTCTCCTTGTTCAGGATAGCGCGCATGTATTTGTCGGTGGGCAGCAAACCTTTCATCAGAATCTGGCCTTCGCCGGCGTTGATGAGTTCGCAGCTCTTCGTGGCAGCTTTCGTGTCCACATATTCGGGCACGATGGTGAACTTCGACATGTCAAAGCCGTGCTCTTTGCACACTTTCTCGATTTCTTCGGGATTACCCACGAGGGTAGCGTCGATTACGCCTAATTCTACTGCAGCATATACAGCCTCGATGGTGTGGGCGTCGTTGGCGTTAGCAGCCACTAATCTTTTTTTCGGTTTTGATTTAACTAATTCAACTAATTGGTCTAATTTCGTGATAGCCATATTGTTACAATTTTGTTGTTAGAAAGCGCAAAAATACATTTTTTTTGAAAAACTCATCACTTGTCACTAACCCCGATTCTCCTTTGCATAACCCCGCCATTTCTCCAGCACAGCACTGAAATCTTCGGGCAGTTCTGACTCGAATTGAATCATTTTGCCTGTGATGGGATGTTTGAAACCCAGAGACTTAGCGTGCAACGCTTGTCGTGGCATGAGGGCGAAGCAGTTGCGGATGAACTGCTGGTACTTAGTGAAGGTGGTGCCTTTGAGGATACGGTTGCCGCCATACGCCTCGTCATTGAAGAGCGGGTGACCGATGTGTTGCAGGTGTACGCGAATCTGGTGTGTACGACCGGTCTCCAGCTGGCATTCGATGAGGGTTACGTAGCCGAAACGCTCCACTACACGCCAGTGCGTGACGGCGTGCTTGCCTTGTTCGCTGCCTTCGGGGAAGACGGTCATCACCATGCGGTCTTTGGGGTTGCGTCCCACATTGCCGACAATCGTGCCGGAGTCGCCCTCCATGTCGCCCCACACCAACGCCCAGTATCGGCGTTCGAGGTCGTGGTCGAAGAAGGTCTTCGCCAAGCGCATCTGCGCCAGCTCGTTTTTGGTGACCGCTAACAGTCCGGAGGTGTTCTTGTCAATGCGGTGGACCAGCAAGGGCTTCATTGGCGTGCCGTCCTCCAATTTTTGGTCTTGGAGATAATAGTAGAGGGCGTTTACCAGCGTGCCTGTGTAGTTTCCGTAAGCGGGATGCACCACCATGCCTGCCTCTTTGTTGACAATCAACAGGTCGGGGTCTTCATATACTATATTTAAAGGAATGTTTTCGGGCAGAATTTCGGTGTCATTGGGCGGGTTGGGCATCAGCACCGAAATGGTGTCGCCGGGACGCACCTTATAATTCTGCTTCACGGGCTTGCCGTTCACCAAGATGCAATCCGCCTTTGCCGCCTGCTGCACCTTGTTGCGCGACGTATTGGCAATCAGATTGAAAAGGTATTTGTCAATGCGGAGCATTTCCGTCCCCGCCGTGACTTCGAACCGAAAATGTTCGTATAATTCGTCTTTTTCTTCTGGATTCTTTCCAGTATCCATCATAGAGTTTAGCTTTTAGCTTTGAAACCTGAAACTATCTATTACAAGCTTTACAGATCACTTTTTTCGCTTCTTCGTTTTCCAAAATACAGCTCGGCAATTTGTCAACCAATCCACACAAGCGGGCTGCATTTTTCTCAGCGGCCAATTTCACGGCCTTGCTGAACAAGCTGCTCAGGTAGGTCTCTTCGCGGTGTGCAGCAAGTGAGATGTAGGAGAAGATGAAATCCTCAGAGATGGTCGGGTCGTCGAGGAACGGGGTCATCAACGACAACGAGTACATATATTCATTACGTCTGTTGAAATAGGATGCAAGTTTGAAGGCGTTCTTCCAACTATCCATCTTTTCATTACGTATCTCTTTGATTTTCAAATAAGTGTTGGTTAACATCGCCGTGGTTTCCGTGGTGGCGGGTACCGTGTCCAAATAGTTGATGACTTTGAATTGGTACTCAAGGTTAAGGCTGTTCACGCGGTCTTTCGGGATGGCGGGCATAGAATAGAGACGATCGATGGCAGCTTGCGTTTTGGCGATGTCTGCGGGAGTTTTGATGGTGGCCGCTAATACGTCGCTCACCGTCGTGTTGTAGAGCAGTAACTGATTGTTAGTGTTGAGGTTGTAAATCTTGACCATCTGCTCAGCCATTGCGGGAGTCAGCTTCGAACTCTTGTAATATTGAGCGTATAATTTGTTGTTAAGCAGCGTTTGATACTCTTTCTTGAAGGGGATTTCCATCTTTTCAAGAGAAGAAGATGAGAATTTGCCTTTTTCCACTTGTTGAAGAATGTAGTTTTCTATAGACATGGCAAAGCCAAGGTTTTTAGGATTTTTAACAGCATCATTGAACTTCCAAAGTACGAAAGTTTCCTCGTCGGCGGGGGTGCTGGCGTAGTAGGTGACCGTCTGGCGAAGTTCCATGGTGCGTAACGGAGCTAAATAAGCGGAATCCAACTCTTTGGCTGCATAGCGATTATATTGGCGCAACTCTTTGGCTGCTTCTTCCAACGATTTGAAACTCAGGTCGTAGTATTCAGGATGTTGTGTGATTTTTTCTTTGAATTGATCCCAGCAGTAGTCATAGACCACCTTGATTTCCATGCCAGGGAAGTATTTTTGCAAATCCTTTTTGACAGCGGCGGTGCGTTTTTCCTGAATGGTCTTATAGGCGGGATCTTGGTAGTAATCAGGGGAAACGTGGGAGATGAGTTCCACGCTATTAACCTTGAACGGTGGCAGATTGGGATCTTTTTTGTCTAAGTTGAAACCGGCAGCGGTGTAGTCCGTTTTCTTTGCTTCGTAGGGGAAACTGGCGGTTACGGTACCGTCTTCAGGAGAAATCACCCACTCACCGGCACTCTTGATGCCGTTTTCGTCTTTCACGAAGTTGATCTTCTCTGTGTAGTCAGCACCTTTGCTTTCAATGTTCTTGCCGATAATGGTGCGGCATACGCGGTTGCCTTCTTTTAATACTAAGATGTAGAGTTCCAAGTCTTTAGAATCATTCACTCCATCGGGAAGGTCAGCGATTTTTGCAATGAGCTTGCCAGATTTGAGGTTGGCGTTTTCGTTGGCGGCCATCAACTTTTCGAAAGTGATGGGCTTGGTGACCGTACCACGGTGGAAAAGGTCGTAATCCACTTGGTGGTTGTCACATTCGTATTGTCCTTCTTGAATGACATCGATGACAATGGCATCGCCTTCTTTGCCGATTAACCGTTTGAGTTCCTTGTAGTTATCGCAATTCATGTAGATTTCGCCGTTCTTGTTGACGGAGACATATTCGGAAAGGACTTCCAGACCAGGTTCCGATGAGCATTTCTTACACACCTTTTCGTCATAGCCTTTCAAACCGGCTTGCATTTTGGTATAAGGGACATCTTTGTCGCCATAACCAGCTTTGTAATTGTTGAAAGTGCGGTCGTTGCCCAAAACCAGCGAGATGTACATGCTCTTCATGGACGGGTCGGTGTTGTATCCGAATCCCATGTAGGTGTATCTTTCGTCCAACATCACATCTGCAGTTTTCACATTTTTTAAGATGGATTGGATGAGTGTCAGGCAGAGGTCATAGTAGGAAAATTCAGCTTCGCCAAGGTATGCTTTAGCCTTGGCAATCAATTCGTCGCCGTTACCCGCCAGACCATATTTGCGCAGACGATAATAGGTGGTTTTGTACGGCGCGTTGTTATCCAACGTTTTTTCATCTTTAGAAGCCTGATAGTCAGCTTGGAACTGAGCGGTGGAGTCCATTCGCTCATCATGTTTCAACTTCGGCAGATAGCGATATTCCGCACGTGCCATGTCCAACATTTCGGTGAAACATTGGTACAAAATTTTCTCGTCATAGTTGTTTGGCGCAAAATTCCGCGCATACTTGGCATTTTCCTTCAGCGATGCCGGATTGAAACCACTATACTGATTTTCTGTTTGTGCAAATAGTAAAACATTGAAAAACAGTAAGATAAAAAAAGTCGAAAGCGTAGATTTTATATTCATAACTTATAATTTTTATACTCGCAAATAAATTTAGCAAATGTACAAAAAATCATAATTAACACGTAGTAGTTGATTTTTTTTTCGAAATAATTGTGATGTATGATGTGTGATATGAGTAGTTAATTTCCTATCAAACGTCATAAATCAAAAATCAAACATCATAAGTCAAAAGTCTCACGTCAAACATCAAAAAAAGTGTATCTTTGCAGGTTTTAATAAAAAATATGTAATATGCAGAATATCAGGAACATCGCCATTATTGCGCACGTTGACCATGGCAAAACTACGCTCGTGGATAGAATTTTATACCAATCTCATCTTTTCCGTGAGAACCAACAGGTGCAAGATTTGGTGCTGGATAATAACGATTTGGAAAGGGAACGCGGGATTACGATTTTGTCCAAGAATGTTTCCGTAAGATATAAAGGAGTGAAAATCAACGTTATTGACACTCCCGGCCACAGTGACTTCGGCGGCGAGGTGGAGCGTGTGCTTAATATGGCCGATGGCGTACTCCTCGTGGTGGACGCTTTCGAAGGCCCGATGCCGCAGACTCGTTTCGTGACGCAAAAGGCTATCGAACTGGGACTTAAGCCCATCGTGGTCATCAATAAGGTTGATAAACCGAACTGTCATCCCGACCTCGCGCAAGAGGCTGTCTTTGAATTAATGTTCAATCTCGGCGCTAGCGACGAACAGCTGGATTTCCCCACCGTCTATGGCTCTGCCAAGAATGGTTGGATGGGTCCCGACTGGCAAAATCCGACCTCTGACATCTCCTATTTGTTGGACACTATCATCGAGCAAATTCCCGCTCCGAAGGTGGAACCGGGCAACCTGCAGATGATGATTTCCTCTTTGGACTACTCTTCATACGTGGGTCGTATTGCCGTGGGTCGTGTGAAACGCGGATCCATCCAATGGGGGCAGAACGTTTCTTTGGTGAAACGTGACGGCACAGTTCAGACTTCCAAAATCAAGGAACTCTATGTGTTTGAGGGACTTGGTAAAGAAAAATACAAGAACCCTGTGGAGGCTGGCGAAATTTGCGCTTTGCTCGGTTTGGATGATTTCGAAATTGGTGACACTGTAGCCGATTTTGAGAATCCTGAGCAATTGCCGCCCATCAAAGTCGATGAGCCGACCATGAGCATGCTCTTCACCATCAATAATTCACCGTTCTTCGGAAAAGAGGGTAAATATGTTACTTCCAGACATTTGCGCGATCGTCTTTTCGCAGAATTGGAGAAGAATTTGGCTATGCGCATTGAGGAAACCGACTCTCCTGACCGTTTGAACGTCTTCGGACGCGGCATTCTGCACCTCTCCATCCTCATTGAGACCATGCGTCGTGAGGGTTATGAGATGCAAGTGGGTCAGCCTCAGGTGATTATCAAGGAAATTGACGGTCAAAAATGTGAGCCTATCGAGCAATTGACAGTGTTGGTGCCCGAAGAGATGTCGAGCCGCGTTATTGACTATGTATCAAGAAGAAAGGGAGAGTTGATGTCTATGGACACCGTGAACGACCGCGTTCACCTCAACTTCACGATTCCGTCTCGTGGTCTCATCGGTTTGACCAACCAGTTGCTGACCGCAACGGAGGGTGAAGCCATCATTTCCCACCGTTTCATTGAATTCCAACCTTGGAAGGGAGAGATCCCGGGCCGCCATGCAGGTTCCCTTATCGCTATGGAGACCGGTCAAGCTTACGCTTACTCTTTGAACAAGCTGCAAGACCGTGGTCGTTTCTTCATTGAGCCGAACGATCAAGTGTACGCTGGTCAGATCATTGGTGAGCACATCCGTCAGGGAGATTTGGTGATTAATGTCTGCAAGTCCAAGAAGCTTTCCAACATGCGTGCTGCCGGTTCCGACGAAAAGTTGGTGTTGGCTCCCGCCATCAAATACTCATTGGAGCAGTACATGGAGTTCATCGCAAAGGATGAGTATTTGGAGATTACCCCGCAGAGCTTGCGCGTGCGTAAGATTATTTTGGACGAAACTGAACGCAAACGCGCCGAGAAACGCAGTTCTGACAACTAATTAGTGCGATTTTCATGCAGAAAGAGGTCTTTTTCGAACACCTTTGCGAGGAATTGCGCCAAAATCGGGCACTATATCCGTATTATAAACTGACGGATGGCTCCCCCGCGCGGCAACAATTCCGGAAGGCCTATTTTTTGCAGCGATTGGATTATCTCGATCGTCATATTGACCTCAGCCAGCAGCCTAAAATTTGGGATTGCGGATGCGGTTATGGAACGACGGGTTTCTATTTCGCGATGAATGGACAGCCCGTGTTCGGCACCACACTGGAGTATTATCCCGAACAGTGGGAGGCCCGCCGTAAATATTGGAATCAATTTGGCGACACCTCACTTTTCACCTGCGAATATGCCAACCTCTTCGATCAAAAAATTGAGGAAAACAGCTTTGATTACATCATTTTGCAAGATACTCTCCATCACATCGAACCTTTGGATGAAGCTTTAGCTATCTTTCGTAAAGCATTGAAACCCAATGGGAAATTAGTGCTGATAGAGGAAAATGGAGGCTGCTTGTTCAAGAGAGGGATGCTCTTTATGCAGCGCGGTAACAACCGTGTCATCACTATCTACGACGATATCTTAAAGAAGGAAGTGTTGATGGGTAACGAGAACATTCGTCCCGAGAAAGAGTGGCGAAAACATTTTGAAAAAGCCGGTTTCCGAATGGAAGAAGATAGTCTCCAATATATCCGTTTTCTGCCATCTTGTTGTTATAATGATAACAATTTGCAAAAAAATGTAGAAAAGGAACAGAAGTTGTGGAGAAAAAATGCATTTTTGCGTCGCCATGCTTTTTGGGGGATTAATATGGTGTTTGGGAAGGAGTAGAGGGCCAAGGGTCAAGGGTCGAGAGGTTAGAAGGTTAAAAGGTTAAAGGGTTATATGAAAGGCAAAAGGCAAAAGGGAATAGTGAATAGGAACTAGAGAAAAGGGGCAAAGGTATGGCTAACAGCCAACAGCTAATAGCAAATAGCAAAAAATAAAAATATGGAACAAGAAGAAAAAAATTATCAGCCGGAGACCAGATCACGCAAGTTTTGGCGCGTAGTGTTAGGCTCCATGGTGGGTTTTGTGCTCGCCTCCATTATTACTTTCGTTTTGGGCATTTTGATGTTCTTGGGAATGATTGCATCGATTCAAAAATCGGCTTCTTCGATGATGTCATCTACCCCCAATGTGAAAGACAACAGTGTCTTGTTGGTGAATCTTACCCCGAGCATCTCCGAGCGTGCGGTGGAAATGCCGTTTAGCTTTGGTGACTATTCCCAGGAGACTTTGGGGTTAGACAACATTTTGGCAGCCATCAAGGCGGCCGCCGGAGATTCTAAAATCAAAGGTATTTACTTGAAATCCAATACGGTATCTGCATCTCCTGCTTCTACAAAAGCAATTCGCGATGCGTTGATGGAATTCAAAAAATCAGGAAAATTTATCTATTCCTACAGCGATGTTTACACGCAAAACGGTTACTACATGGCGACGGCCGCTGATAAGATTTTGCTCAATCCTACGGGTGACATGACTTTCAGAGGCTATGCGTTCCAGTTGATGTTCTACAAGAATCTTCTTGATAAACTGGATGTTGACGTGCAGATTTTCCGTCACGGACAGTTCAAGAGCGCGGTGGAACCCTATTTCTTGGACAAGATGAGCGAGGCGAATCGCGAGCAGATGTCCACGTTAGCTAATTCTTTATGGGCGGTCTTTGTGCAAGATATTTCTAAAGCTCGTAAACTTTCTGTGGATCAGCTGAATAATATAGCAGATAGCTTACTTTGCTCCTCTCCTCAAAAGGCCTTGGCTTTGAAGTTGGTTGATCAATTAGCTTATCCTGATGAGGCTGAAAAGATGATCAAAACAAAGCTGAATTTGGGCGAGAAAGACAATGTGAATTATGTCTCTATTGGTAAGTATGCCAAGACGGTTGACTCCAAAGAAAGCAACAAGGATAAAGTGGCTGTGATGTACGCATTTGGCGAAATTAGTGATGGCAAAGGCAACAGTGATCGCGGTATCTATTCCGAGACTTTCATCAAGGAGTTCCGCAAAGTATATAAAAATGATGATGTGAAAGCAATTGTGCTGCGCGTTAACTCTCCTGGTGGCAGCGCATTAGCTTCAGAAAATATATGGCATGAGATTGAAAATGCCAAGAAGGCTGGCAAGAAAGTGGTGGTTTCCATGGGTGACTACGCAGCTTCTGGTGGTTACTACATTTCTTGCAACTCCGATTATATTTTTGCGGAACCTAATACTATCACGGGTTCCATCGGTGTGTTTGGTATGATTCCTTCTGTGCAGAAATTCATGAAGAACAAACTCGGTATCACCATGGATGAGGTGGGTTCTAACAAGCACTCTGTTCCCGGTGGCCTGTACCGTCCTATGGATGAGTTGGAGAGCCGGAACATGCAAGAGTCCGTTGAGGAAATCTACGCTACCTTCACGAAGCGTGTGGCTGACGGCCGTCATCTGAGAGTGACGTACGTGGACAGCATTGGTCAGGGTCGTGTGTGGGCTGGCTGCGATGCGCTCCAGTTGGGTCTTGTAGATGCTATGGGTAACATTGATGATGCTATTGCCAAAGCTGCTAAGTTGGCTTCTCTTGATAAGTACGATGTCACCTATTATCCAGAACAAAAGGATTGGTTCTCCATGTTCTTCAGCATGAAAGACGACGCGGTGGATGCCGCCGTGCGTCAGAAGATGGGACAATTCTATTATATGTATGATGGTGTGCAGCAAGTGTTGAATTGCAGTGGCGTTCAAGCGCGTATGCCGATGCTTCTCACTATTGAATAACCTTAAAATCAGTATTATGACTCCTGAATTTTATACTACGGCGTTCAATATCTATCTTTGGGTGATGATTGGCATCGCCGTAGTGGTCTTTGTTTCCCTCTATTTTGTGGATGCAGGCTATGGGATGCTCAGAAGCCCCAAGTGGGGTAAGAGCATCAACAACAAAGTGGCTTGGTTTTTGATGGAATTCCCCATTTTCTTGGCCATGATTGTCATTTGGCTGCTTTCACCGCATCGTTTCGACATCGTTCCGATGGTTTTCCTGCTGATTTTCGAAACACACTACTTCCAACGGGCCATCATCTTCCCTTGGCTGATGAAGGGCAAGAAAAGCACCATGCCGTTGGGAATTATGTTCTCAGGGATTACATTCAACATTTTGAATGCGATGATGCAAGGATATTGGATTTTCTTTGAGTCCTATAATGTTGATTATCATGCATTTGGACTTTCATACGCCGATACAGCTTGGCTTTGGTCGCCGCAGTTTATCATCGGATTGATTATCTTTATTTTTGGATTCTACACCAATTTGCGTTCAGACTACATCATCCGCCATCTGCGCAAAAGCGATGACGACACGAATCACTATTTGCCGGAAGGATTTATGTTTGAGTACGTTACGAGTGCCAACTATTTCGGTGAACTGATGGAGTGGTTAGGTTTTGCAATCCTTACTTGGTCGTTGTCAGGTCTGGTGTTCTTCATCTGGACGTTCGCCAATTTGGTGCCCCGCGCCAATGCCCTTTACAAACGCTACCAGTCAGAATTCGGTGAGATTATCAAACGTAAGAAACTGAAACGGGTCTTCCCGTTCATATATTAGTCAAAGTCATAGTCAAAGTCATAGTCATTTCTCTAGGTTAAAAATATAAACTAATTATGAATAAATCGAAACTGTTTTTAGTCGCCGCGTTGATCATGGCGGTTTGTGTCTTCTCTTCCTGTGGCAAGAAGAAAACCGCGGAGATGCCTCAAGTCAAATATGAAACGAAGGTGTTGCAACCCGAATCACGTACTTATAACATGACGTTCCCCGCCACGTTATCGGGCACAAGCGAAGTGAAGGTCTATCCGCAGGTGGAGGGTATCATCAAGAAGAAGAACTACACCAGCGGCACTCGCGTGCGCAAAGGTCAGACGCTCTACATCATCGACCCGACGGAGTATCGGTTAAGTGTGCAGTCGGCGGAAGCTAACTTGAGTGCTGCCAAAGCGCAGATGGAGACCACTAAGTTGCAATACGAATCCAACCAGGAGTTATATGCCAAGAAGGTCATCAGCGACTATGTGCTCAAGACCAGTCTCAACGCTTACAATGCCGCAAAAGCCGCTGTCCAGCAGGCGGAAGCGCAACTCAACATTGCTAAGACCAACCTCGGCTATTGCAACGTTACCTCGCCGCTTGACGGGGTTATCGGCAGCAATGGTTTCAGTGAGGGCGATATGGCCGTCCGCGGAAGTTACCTCTGCGAGGTGAGCGACAACAGCGTGATGGACGCCGACTTCTCCCTGAATGAAACGCAACTGTTGCAGACCATCAAGGAATACAGACTGCAGGTGACAGAAAAGGGGCTCGCGGGTCCCAAAGGCAAACTGCTTCAAGATGCGATGCCTGGCGTGAAATTGATACTCAAAGACGGCAGTACCTATCTTCATGACGGTAAAGTGACACGAATCGACGCTATTCTGAATCAGGGAACCGGTACGGTGACCTGCGAAGCAGAATTTCCAAATCCCGACGGCGTACTTCGTTCCGGCTTGTCGGCCATGGCCGTTATTCCGATTGATTTGGACAGTGTGCTCTGCGTTCCGCAAACCGCTGCTGTGCGTCTGCAAGACCAACTGATGTTCTATCGAGTGAAAAAGGACGGCACTGTGGAAGGTGTTGTCTGTCAGGCTTATCCGTCAAACGATGGTAAGGAATACTTCATCATCGAAGGTCTGAATCCTGGTGACGAAGTGGTGACGGATGGTGTACGCAAACTCTCTAATGGCATGAAAATTAGATAGCTATGAAAGAGAAAGTTAAGAAAACCAAATTCTTTGTGGAGCATTGGGTGGCGGCACTTGCTGTCGGCGTTTTGCTCTGTCTCGTCGGTGTGGTGAGCA
>Ga0310786_10002698_pt1 | contig 26703 bp, 22 predicted proteins | sample AusTroGonzalo_MG_FD_203881 | JGI IMG/M metagenome (GOLD analysis project Ga0310786, IMG submission 203881) | Bovine rumen microbial communities from tropical cattle in Woodstock, Queensland, Australia - Gonzalo_03 (v2) (version 2) | ecosystem: Host-associated > Mammals > Digestive system >...
TGCAGAAGACGAAAAAAGCGCGGGCGAGACTCGTCCACCGTAGCCTTGGCGAAGGTGGATAGCCCGCGCACCTCTCTCAAAGTTGTTTTTACCAGTTGTTCTGGTTGTTTCCAATCTCAAAACGCATTGGTGAAAAACGCAGATGCGCCCGCCTATAGCGGGTGATTCCCAAATGACGACTTTGCCTTTACCGGGGGGGCGCGATTTGATAAAATACGTATCGTGAATGCCACGCGGAAAAAAATGAAGATAGGTCTCGCCCTCGGAAGCGGAGGTGTGCGGGGCGCGGCGCATTTTGGGGTGATACGCACTTTGCAGAAATACGGAATCGAGATATCATACGTCGCAGGAAGCTCGTCCGGCTCGGTGATAGGCGCCGCATTGGCGGCCGACAGGCTTGACGAAGTGGAGGGTTTCTACCGCAGCATAAACTGGTGGCAGGCGTTTCGCCTTTTTACGGAGTTCTCATGGCCGCTGCGCGGCGGCTGGCTCACGGGGAAACGCGTTAAGGAGGCCCTGCGCAAGCATTTGGGAACGGTGCGATTCGAAGATTGCCGCATCCCTTTCACGGCAGTAGCGATGGACATGATGAACGGCAAGGAGTACAACATAACCTCCGGCGATCTGGTTGACGGGACGTACGCCTCAATGGCGGTGCAGGGACTCTTCAAGCCCGTCTCGCTCAACGGCCATTGGATCGCGGACGGAGGGCTCGACAACCCGTTGCCCATCAAGACATGCCGCGAGATGGGCGCGGACTTCGTCATAGCCGTCGACGTGAACCTCGGTCAGGCATTGAACACCCCATACGATCCGAACAAGATGCCGTCGCTCTGGACCCTGTTCAACCAGACATGCCGCATAGTGGAGAACAACTGGACCGACCGCATACTGCGCACCGATCCGCCCGACATCCTTCTCCAGCCGGATCTCCACGACATCTTCGCGTGGAACCTGCGCGATGTGGCCAGGGCGATACTTCGCGGACGCAAGGCCGCCGAGAACATGGTCAAGACGCTTTCACCCGAAGTCGCGGAACTCATCATAGGAGGGAAATCAGCGCCATGAGAAAAAGCAAAACCCTTGTTGCGGCCGTTTGTGCGACTTTTGCGGTTCACGCCGCAGTCGAATGGCGCCCGAGCGCTCTTGAGATATCGTCCTGGAACGTCGTCATGCCGAAATCCGAGACAAGCAGAGACGCGGTGTTCTCCCCCGTCGGCTTCGGAATGACGATGGCTATTCTCGGCGAGGGCATCGGCGGCTCCGCGCGTGCCGACATGGCGGAGTCGCTTGGGCTAATCTCGGATTTCTCGGTTCCGTTCGCGCAGGTGCTGAAGTCCTACACCGCGGCGAACGTGTCGAATCGCGTGTCCGTCACGATGGGCACGTCGCTTTGGAGCCCGAAGAAGCGTGCGTTGAGCGCAGACTATGTGCTGACCATCCAGAGGAACTTCGATGCCGAGGCTGGTCTACTTCGCGACATCCTGCCCATCAACGTCTGGACGGAGGCAAAGACGGAGGGCCGCATCATTGATGTGGTCAAGGAAATGCCGAAGAAGGTCGAGACGTTGCTAGTGAACGCCGTCGCCTTCGAGGGGGCATGGAAAAAGCCGTTCGACGACGAGAAGGGGCGCAAGGTCGATTTCACGCGCCCCGACGGGACGAAGACGAAGATTCGCCTGATGCGCACGGTCTGCCCGCTTGTGCGCGTTGAAAGGGAGCGTTACGTCGCGGCCAAGGCAGAGTTTGCCGCAAGGGGGATGTCCTTTGTCGCGGTGCTTCCGTCCGAAGGGGTGAGCCTTGCCGAGCTTCGCGAGAAGGACTTGACTAGCGACGGCGTCGATGAGCTGAAGGCGCTTCTTCGTGAGCGCTCCGGCGAGGGCGTGACGTACGCGCGCTCGCAATTCGCCCTGCCGCCGTTCACCATCCGCTCCGACTGGCGGCTGGACGCCGCCCTGCGCGCCGCCAAGGTGCCGCGTACGGGTTTTGACCGCATGGGCGAAGGCGTGTTCACCGTGGACGATGTTCGCCAGGCCGCCTACATCTCGATTTCAGGGAAGGGCTATTCGCTCACTCCAGGCATGGAGCCGGAGCCGCCGACCCCCAGCGCCCGCAAAGGACGCGGCGAGCTTGCCCGTGCGGAAGACGATGACGACGATTCCGCAATGGGCGGAGCGGCGGGCGCTCCATTCGTATGCAACAGGCCGTTCGTGTTCTTCGTGTGGGACGTCCTGACGGACACTCTGGTACTTGCCGGACAGTACACCGGCTCTGAACTTACAACGAAAACATCAAAAGGAGAATAGGCAATGAAGAAGATAGAATCCGCGAAATGGGGCGAGTTCGAGGGCGAAGAGGTCCGCCTCTGGAAACTCGTCAACAAGAATGGAGTGGAGCTCCACTTCACGAACTGGGGAGGGCGTCTCGTAAAGGCGTTCACGCCGGATCGCAACGGACGGCTGGCGAACGTGACGCTTGGCTGGAACACGCTCGACGAGTATGTGGTGGAGCATGGCGGCACGTACTATGGCGCGCTCGTGGGCCGCTACGGCAACCGCATTGGGGACGGCAAATTCACCCTTGGCGGCAAGACGTACACCCTTGAATGCACGAACGCGCCGGCAGGCATCCCGTGCGCGCTGCACGGCGGCAAGCGCGGATTCTCGCTCAGGAACTGGAAGTGCGTCGAGGAGATCGAGAAGGACGATCGCGCTGGTCTCGTGTTCGAGATCGATTCGCCCGACGGCGAGGGCGGCTACCCCGGCAACGTCAAGGTGCGGGCCACGCTTATCCTCACGGACGGCGACACTTGGCACATCTCCTGGCGCGCCGAGACAGACGCTCCTACGCCGCTCGCCTTCACGGAGCATGCGTACTGGAATCTTGACGGCGTCGATGCCGGCACCAAGATATTCGACCATGAAATGTACATCAACGCCGACCATTTCACGCCTTACGGTCCCGGCATGATCCCAACCGGCGAAATCCGCGACGTCACCGGGACGCCTTTCGATTTCCGCACCACGCGGCCGGTGGGCGACCATACGCAGGATCCGTATCCTGAGGTGAAGTACGGATGCGGCTACGACATGAACTGGGTGCTTCGCAAGACGGGCGGGGACGAATTGACGCCCGCGGTGTTTCTCACCTCGCCTCGCACGGGTCGCCGCGTGGAGGTGTGGACCACGGAGCCTGGAATCCAGATATACGACGGGTTCTATCTGCCGAACAAAAATTCCGGAATCGCCCTTGAGACGCAGCACTTCCCGGATTCGCCAAATCATCCCGAATTCCCCACGACGATTCTGCTTCCCGGGCAGGTTCTCCACTCCACCACGGAATACCGTTTCCGCGTGGTGTGACAAGATCCGTCGCCGCGCAAATTCTCGTTTATCTATTTTCCCCTTGCCTTGCGGCGAAGGTTTTGGTAAACTAAACGCCGTTTTCACCGAAAAGAGGTAATTAAAAATGGTCAAGATCAGAATGCGTCGCACAGGCTGCAAGAACCATGCGACATATAGAATAGTGGCGGCGGACGAGCGTTCTCCCCGCGATGGAAAGTTCCTGGAGATCCTCGGCTGGTATGACACCGCCATGAAGGAGAACAACTTCAAGATTGATCTCGAGCGCGTCGATGCGTGGCTCTCGAAGGGTGCCAAGCCCTCCACGACGGTGGCATCGCTGATTCGCCGCGCCCGTAATCCGCAGCTCAAGCCGCATCACGCGGTGAAGTCCAAGAAGGCCGAGAAGAAGGCCTGAGCCAAGGCGGCAGAAAGGTAACGAATCATGAATCTCATCGACAAGATCAACGCCGAGCAGGCGAAGGCTATTGCGGACAAGAATTTCCCCGAGTTCCATTCGGGCGACGTCGTGCGCGTGTCCGTCGAAATCAAGGAAGGCGACAAGAAGCGCATTCAGGATTTCGAGGGCAAGGTGCTTGCGATCGACAACGGCCGCGGCAACGCCTCCGGCAATTTCACCGTCTCGCGCGACAGCTATGGCGTGCGCGTGGAGAAGCTCTTCCCGTTCGCGTCCCCCGCGATCAAGAAGATCGTGGTCGTGAAGCATACGCCTTCGCGCCGCAGCAAGCTCTACACCGAGCGTACGTTCTGCAGCCACAAGGCCGTTCGCAAGCTGGTGAAGAAGTAAGCGTTTTTGCCAATATCGCGTGAAAACCCAAAACGCCGCCTTCGGGCGGCGTTTTTGATTTGGTACGCAAGGTCTCCATCTGGACTACGGGATGGTTGGTCCGCACATCGCGTTGTCTGTCGCACATGGAATCAGGAAATGCTATACTATGTGCCGCCGTCTATGGCATGGTGGCGGAAATTAAAAGGAAAAGCTATGAAACATTTGATGATGGTGTTTACGGCGGTGATGATGGGCGCCGCGTGGGCGGGGCCGGACGTGATGGCGTTCTGGCCGGACGGCAACGACGCGCGCGAGGCCGTGGCGCGCGCGCAGAAGGTGCTGGCCACACTCGCCGACGAGGGCGAGTGCAACGTGATCGCGTCGGCGACGAACGCGGCGACGTGCCGCGCGGCGCTGACGCGCCTGAAAAACCGCTGTGTGGTCGTGTGCGCGGACGGCGGCGCGGTGCTGCGCAAGGTTGTGGCCGAGCCAGGTGGCGCGAAACTCGTCGCTCAGAAGGTGGGCAAAGTCGTAAGCACGGTGTCGCTCCCCGAACTGCGCGCGTCCGTGGAGGTCGTGGAGGGTGGGCCTGCGTTCGCCGCGTTTGCGGCGGTGCGTCCACGGCGCGTGGGACGCTTCCCTGCCTCGGTGATAGGCACGATCCTCGACGAGCTAGTCTCGCGCACGCCGCGCCGTTTGCGTCCCGAAGTGATCGAGAACGCCCGCACTCGCTGCGAGAAGACCGCGACGGGAGTGCGCCTCGCGCGCGACGGCAAGACAATCTGGAACTTCGAGATCGACACGCCGGAGGGGCGTCCTTTCATACATCCGATGTATTTGCCGTCCGGCGCGCCGCTCACGGATGTGCGTCCGGCGGACCACGTGTGGCATCTCGGCTGCTGGTTCTCGTGGAAGTACATCAACGGCGTCAACTACTGGGAACCTGCGGACGCGAAGAGGAAGGGCTGCGAGCCGGAAGGGCGCACGCGCGTGGTGAAGAAATCCATCGCCTGCGACGGCGCGTCCTGCACCGTCGAGCTCGCGCTTGACTACGGTCCGCGCGCCGGGAAAGAGACCGTGCTGGACGAGACGCGCACGGTCGTGTTCGATCCGCCCGACCCGAAGGGCGGCTACACCGTGACGTTCCGCCACCGCTTCACGGCGCGCGCGGACGTGACGCTTGACCGCACGCCGCCGCACGGCTCCACGGCGAAGGGCAAGTGGGGCGGCGGCTACGCGGGCTTCACGATGCGCCTCGACCCCGCCGCCGCGAAGGCGTTCGGCGTGCGCGGCTTCGCGGGCGGCGCCACGCCGGCAGCCGTGACAGGCGTGGAGCGCACGTGGCTTGACTTCACGAACCCCGCGAACGGCGAGGGCTTCACGCTCACGCAGCTTGCGGGACCCGACACCGCGCGCTTCTACACCTGGCCCGACAAGCGGATGATCAACCCATCGCCCGTTTACACCGGTCCGCTCTCGCTCAAGAAGGGCGAGACGCTCGAACTCGCCTACCGCGTGGCCGTTCATGCCAACCGCGCTGTGGTCAAGAATCCGCTCGCGTCGCGTCCCGTCGAGCCGATGGATCGCGGGCTCGTCGCGTCGGTCGGCGAGAAGGGCACGTACGTCTCGTGGCGTCTCCTCGACACGGACGCGGCCGACGCCGCGTTCGACCTCTGGCGCAAGACGGAAGACAAGGTGGAGAAAGTGAACGCCGCGCCGATCCGTCAGACGACGGACTTCTTCGTGGCGGGCTGCACGAATGCGTCCGCCTGCTATTCCCTCGACCGGAAGGTCTGGACGCCCGTGCGCATCCCCTACCGCGCGAATCAGGCCCCGTACATCTCGATCCCGCTCGCGGAGACGAACGAGACGGTCGCGGCGGTGGGCGTGGGCGACCTCGACGGCGACGGCGCCTACGACTACGTGATCAAGACGCCGCATGGCGGCACCGACCCCTGGAGCCTCGTGTGGAAGCCCGCGCCGGACACTTACAAGATTGAGGCCTACTCGTCCACGGGGAAGTTTCTCTGGCGGAAAGACCAGGGCTGGAACATCGAGATGGGAATCTGGTACTCTCCGTTCCTCGTGGCGGACATTGACGGCGACGGAAAGGCAGAGGTGATCACGAAGGCCGCGCCGCTTTCGCCCGACTACCGCGACGCGACGGGACGCGTGCAGAGCGGCCCCGAATACCTCACCGTGATCGACGGCCTCACGGGCGAGGAGCGCGCGAAGACGGCGTGGATTCCGCGCGACCCGCCCGACCCCGTAGGTTCGTACAACCACTACAACTCGCGCAACCAGCTCGCGCTCGCCTACCTTGACGGACGCACCCCCTGCATCATCGTCGAGCGCGGCACGTACAACCACATGGTGGTGGAGGCCTACCGCTTCGCGCAGAATCGTCTCGAACGCCTTTGGCGCTTCGACAACACGTTCATGCCGCGCCGCTTCTATGGGCAGGGCGACCATGCCTGCCTGTGCGACGACGTGGACGGTGACGGTTGCGACGAGGTGCTGATCGGCTCACTTACGCTTGATCAGGACGGCACGGTGCTCTGGTGCAACGGGCGCGGCCATTCCGACGCGCACTACTTCGGCGACATCGACCCGAACCGCCCCGGCATGGAGCTTGCGTTTGTGTACGAGACGGCGCAGCCGAAGGGCGGCGGACTTCTGATGACGGATCCCGTGACGGGCGAGGAAATCTGGAAACTCCCCGAACCCACGTACCATGTGCACGGTTGCGGCATCTGCGCGGACATCGCCCCCGAACATCCCGGGCTTGAGATCTACGGCGAGCAGGTGGGGCGCGCGGCAGGGCGCGACAACAAGAACACGCACCCGCAGAGCGACGACCGCTGGTTCTACACGGCGGCAGGAGAGCTTATCTGCGCCTACACGAACTGTACGTTCAAATACGGCTACGGTGTGCGCAACGCGTTCTGGGACGCCGACCTCCAGCGCGAGGTGTATTCGCGCACGCTGCGCGACCACGAGGGAACGTCCGTCTCGTTGGGTATGCCCTGGCCGAGGATCGTGGCGGACCTCTTCGGCGACTGGCGCGAGGAGATCATCGGTTCCGCTCCAGGCGAGCTGCGGATCTACACCACGGACATCCCCGCGATGGACCGGCGCGTCACACTCATGCGCGACCGCCCCTACCGCTCGCGCATCCTCATGACGTCGAGCGGCTACGATCAGCAGCCGATCCTCTCTTACGTGCCGAGCGCGCGCGACCCGAACCTCTCGCTCCGCCTGGCGCGAGACGCGCGCACGATTCGGCTTGACGTCACTGCGCCGCTGGATCGTCCGCTCAAGGGTCGCCTCTCGGTGTCGTTCACCAACGGCTGGCGCATCGATCTTGGCGACGGTGCCGTGGATCTGCCGCCGGGCGGCGTCCTGAGCCGCACGTTCAAGGTGAAGCGTCCGCCGAACCCGAGCGGCCGCTATGACGCTACGCTCACGCTCGAGCGTCCCGACGCACCGCCGCTCGTACTCCACCAGCCGTACTTCCTGGACGTTTTCCGTGCGCCCGCCGCCCGCGCTTCCAAAAAGTGAAAGCTCTGAACGGGAAGGGAAAATGTGCTATAATACACGCCATGGAAAAGGCGGCAACAGACATCTGCGCGGTCGAGAACATGCGCAAAGGCGGGTATTCGCATGACAGTCACCCTTGAGATCCAGAAGACGGTGTATGGCGGCGACGGGCTTGGCAGGCTTGGCGACGGGCGTGTGTGCTTTGTGCCGGGCGCCTACGCGGGCGAGACGGTAAAGGCCGAGATCGTCGAGCAGAAGAAGCGCTATGTGAAAGCGAATCTGGTCGAGGTGCTGGAGGCGATACCCGATCGAATCAAGCCGGATCCGTCTCGTCCGGTCGTGCCTGGCATGGTCTATCATGAAGTGTCCCATGCTGCCGAGCTGCGCTTCAAGCAGGATCAGCTTGAGAATTTCCTCTGGAAGGTTTCCTCCGAGGTGTTGCCGCTTGAGGTGATTCCCTCATCAAGGGAATTCAACTATAGATCGAAGGCGACATACCACACGGAGAAGCGCGACGGCAAATGGCTGTTCGGCTATCGCCGAGAACTTTCGCACGATGTGACTGACATTGACGTCGATCCGCTTGCGTGCGCGGAGATAAACGCTGCGCTGCCGAACATCCGCGCCGGGGTAATGGCGCTTTTGACGCAAGGCGCATCGGCAGTCCGCCGCTCCGCCGCGTCCGAGGACGTCACTGTGCGCTGGACTCCCATAGACGGTGTGAAGTGGTGGCTGGGCGCGCCGCCGACAGGCCTTGAGCTTCACGAACAGACGGCCGGCATGAGATTTGTGGTTCCCGGCGACGGCTTCTACCAGGTGAATCCGGAGATAGGCGGCAAGCTCGCCGCCGCCGTGCGTGACGCATATCTCGACGGCGCCGACGCGGCGCCGAACATTCTCGACCTCTATTGCGGAGTGGGCGTATTCGGTCTCATCTGCCTCAAGGCCGCGTTGGGCGGCAAGGAGCAGCCGAGGCTTGTGGGAATCGAGTCCGGCCGCTCGGCGATAGCCTCTGCGAAGAGGAACGCGGCCGCGGCGGGTCTCGCGGCCAATTTCTTCTGCGAGCGCGTCGGCGGAAGCCTGGGTCGCATCAAGGTGGGGCCGCGCCACACGGTGATACTCGATCCGCCGCGCGGCGGGCTTGAGCCGAACGTGGCGTCCTGGCTCGTGAAGCGCGCCGCGCCGCGCGTCTTCTACGTCTCGTGCGACCCCGCCACCCTCACGCGCGACCTGCAGGCGCTTGCGCCGGCGTATCGCATCGTGCGCGTGAAGCTCTTCGACATGTTCCCGCGCACTGCCCGCTTCGAGACATTCGTGGAACTGGTTCATCGCTGATTTGCGAGAACGGCTTTTAAGAACAGCAACAAAACAAGGAAACGAAATGAAAAACATAGCTTCGGCATTCATGGCAGGATTGGCCTTTGCGGCGTCGGCATCGCCGGTGACGCTGGCGGAATACGGTGACGTGCGCCTGAAAGGCCCGATCGGAGACCGTCTCGAGAAGGTGGTGCGCAACCATGTGATCGCGACCGACACGGAGTACATAACGGCGCCTTTCCTCGAAAAGGCCGAGCGCCGCGGATGGTGGCAGACCGAGTTCTGGGGCAAGTACATGCACTCCGCCATGCCGTTCTGGGTCTATACGCACGATGCCCGGCTAAAGGCCCATATCGAAGAGGGCCTCGACAACATCCTAAAATCCCAGGAACAGTCTGGCTACATCGGCAACTATCCCGATGAGCTGCGCTGCAACAACGGCTGGGACGTGTGGGGCATGAAGTACACGATGATGGGGCTTATGCACTATTATGATGGGGAACGGGGAACGGGGAATGGGGAACGGGCCGCCCGCGCCCTTGCGGCTTGCTGCCGCCTTTGCGACTATGTGATTTCGCAGCTCGGCCCCGACGGCGCGCGCGGCATGCCGCTCTACAAGACTGGCAGCTGGTGCGGCCTCGCAAGCTCGTCCATCCTCGAGCCCGTCATGTGGCTATACAACCGCACCAAGGACGAAAAGTACCTTGCGTTCGCCGACTACGTCGTGAAGGGAATGACAGAGGCCGAGGACGGTCCGCGCCTTCTCGATCTCGCGCTCAAGGGCATATCCGTCGCCGACCGCAACGGCTACGGCAACAAGCGCGAAAAGGACGGCAGCTTCTCCGGAAAGAACAACCGCTGGAAGGCGTACGAGATGATGAGCTGCTATCAGGGGCTTATCGAGTACAGCCTCGTGAAGGGACGCAAGGACATCATGGACGCCGCCGTCGCGACGTGCGACCAGATCATCCGCGACGAGATAAACGTCGCCGGCGGCAGCGCGGCGTCCGAGGCCTGGTACCACGGATCGCAGAAGCAGCATCTCCCGTACACCCGCCTCCAGGAGACGTGCGTGACGACCACGTGGATGCGCTTCGCGGAGAAGCTGCTTGAGGTCACGGGCGATCCCAAGTACGCGGACGAGCTTGAGAAGACTTTCTACAACATCTACTTCGCCTCGATGAAGCGCGACGGCACGGAGTTCGCGGTCTATGTCCCGCTCAACGGCTATCGCTATTCCGGACAACACCACTGCTTCATGCACACCAACTGCTGCAACGCAAACGGTCCGCGCGGCTTCCTCGCGTTTCTGCGCGCGCTGTTCTGCGCCAAGGACGACACGGCGATCATGAACTTCTACGCCTCGGGCAGCCAGCGCATCAAGCTGCCCAAGAGCGGCCGCGAAGTGAAGTTCGAATCCTATGCCCTCTATCCAAAGACGGGCTACGCGCGTCTCGTGAACCGCACCGTCGAGAATTGCGACTTCACGCTTGCGCTGCGCATCCCTGCATGGAGCGCGAACACGGAAATAAAGGTGAACGGAAAGAAGGTGAAGGATCCGGTGAAGCCGGGAGCGTACCACGAGATCACGCGCAATTGGACGATCGGAGACGTCGTGGACATCACGTTCGACATGGCCGTGAAGGTGCATCAGCTTGAGAACCATCTCGCGTTCTCGCGCGGTCCCATAGCGCTTGCGCGCGACACCCGCTATGCCGACGGCCCGATCGACGAGGTGTTCCGCAGAGGCGGCGTCAATCCCTCGAATCCGCCGGTGTTCACGCCTGCCCGCAGCCCGAATGACGACATCTGGATGACGTTCACGGCTTCGTTGCCCGTCGGCTCCCATCACGAGAATCCCGAAGGCAGGACGAATCCCACGATCCACTTCTGCGACTATGCCTCGGCCGGCGACCTTTGGGAGCCGGGCAATGCATACCGCGTTTGGTTCCCTGTCGAATTTCATCCTTAGCAAGTCATGAACGTACGAGAACCAAGAGGCATTTGATAGATGACGATTGGGTGTGGTATAATATTCGTCAATTCCAAACGAAAACGGAGCATAAGATGATTATCTACAAGAAAATGTTTGCGATTGCCTTTGCGGCGTCGTCGTTGCTTTCCGCGCGGGCAATGCCTGCAGGCGACAAGATTCCTCTTTGGCCAGAAGGCAAAATACCCGACTTCCAGGAACACCAGATCGCCGCCACGACGGCGGAGGCCAAAGCCCCCGGCTTCGACCGCGCGAAAAACCGGATGCCGCACCTGCAATGGTATCCCGCGCCGAACGGCGCTGCCAAGACGGATGCGTGCATGATCATAATCTCCGGCGGCGCATATCAGTGCTGCTGCGACATACCGGCATTCGAGCCGCTTGTGGCGAAATTGCTCGAAGCCGGAGTGCAGTGCGTGAACCTCACCTACCGCACGCCGCGTCCGAAGGGACTGCCGATCTACAAGACGGCTTGGGAGGATGGCCAGCGCGCGGTGCGCATGGTGCGCTCCATGGCCGCCGAACGCGGCTTCGACCCCGAGAAGATCGGCGTGATGGGATGCTCCGCCGGCTCGCATCTTTCCGTGATGCTCGCGACAAGTTCGCAGACGCCCGCATACGCGCCGATCGACGACCTGGACAAGATTCCATGCCACATCAACTGGGCGATCCCCATGTGTCCCGCATATGCGTTGACCGATGGGCTGGGAGGCGTCAACACGACGAAGGGCGACGGCCCCGACGTGGCGCTCAATTCGTCTTTCGTCTTCGATTCCAAGACGTGCCCGATATGCTTCTTCCACGGCGGCAAAGACCCATACTCTCCGATCGGCTCGACGCAGATATATCGTCAGCTGCGCCGCATGAAGATACCGGCCGAACTGCATCTTGACGCCGATCGTGGACACGGGCCGGTCAAGGCCCCGGCATTCGAGATGGCGCTTGAGTTCATGCGCCAGCTGGGCTTTATTGGGAAACTCGGCAAGCCTGTCGGTCAGGACCATAGATTCATGCCCGGCAGCACCATCCGCACCGAGAAGGAGATGCTGTGGCCGGAGGGGCGCATCCCCGATCTTTCCGAGAACCAGAAATACGCCCCGTATCTTGTGTGGTTCATTCCAGAGAAGATAAAGACAAAGGCGATACAGGTCGTCTTCCCCGGCGGAGGCTACCATTTCTGCAACTTCAACGGAGAAGGCACTCCCGTGGCCCACTATCTGAATGAAAAGGGCATGGCCGTTGTCGTGGTGATGTACCGTTGCCCGCGCCCGATCGGCAAGCCCAAGCACCTTAGCGGCTGGCAGGACGCGCAGCGCGCGATCCGCATGGTCCGCGCCGAGGCGCCGAAGCGCGGGCTCGACCCCAACCGCATCGGCATCATGGGCTTCTCCGCGGGCGGACATCTCACTCTCATGACGGCCACCAACGCGAAGACGCCAGCCTACGCGCCCGTGGATGAAATCGACAATCTTTCCTGCGCCGTGCAGTGGGCGTTCCCGACGTATCCGGCATACGCCCTGACGGACGGCGTCGACAGTCCAAACGCCAAGGGCGGCAACGAGGACGATTCCGTACTGGTGCCGGAATTCTCGTTCGACGACGCCACTCCCCCGATGTGCTTCACGCACGGCGACGCAGACGGCTGGGCGGCGATGAATTCCGTCAAGGCATGGGAGAAGCTGCGCCGCATGGGAATCCAGAGCGATCTGCACACCCTCGCCAAACGCGGCCACTGCTTCCAGTTCTCCGCCTCGCCGGGCACCGGCAGCTACACGTGGATGGATCGCCTCTGGAGTTTCCTGACGCGAAAAGGCTTAAACAAATAGGAGGATGAGACAATGAAGTTGAAAGCGCTGCGTACTTCCATCCTGCTCTCCATGACGCTGGCCGTTTCGGCTTTCGCCGTTGAGAGCCCGTGGATCGTGGGCCACAGAGGCGGCAGGGCCGAATACGACGACAACGCCGCCGGTGCGTTCAGGCAATCGATCGCCAATGGCGTCACAAGTTTCGAGACCGACATCCGCTCCACAAAGGACGGCGAGCTCGTGATCATGCATGACGGCGACGTGAGCCGCACCACAAACGGGAAGGGCAAGGTCGCCGAGATGACGTTGGCGGAGTTCAAGGCGCTCAAGCTAAAGGCGTCCGGCGAAAACCCTCCGTCGTTGGCGGACCTCGTGGAGATATTCGCAGGACGCGATCCGTTCCGGGTGGAGTTCGAGATGAAGGAGTACAAGCCGCTCACCATCGAGCAGTACTGCGACAAGCTGTACCGTACAGCCGTCGCCAAGATGGCAAAGAGCACATGCGTCTTCACTTCGTTCAGCCATGATCTTGTGCGGACAATGCGCGAGGTCCATCCCGACGCCACGACTGTGCTCATCGTCGGGCGGCCCCTGGACGACAAGGCGATTGCGGACGCGCTTGCAATGGGCGCGTCCGGCATTGCTCCGCTCCTGAAGTCGCGCCGCGGCAAGGACAAGAACGGAAATCCAAAGCCCGAAGTCAAGACCACCAAGGAGATGGTCGCCAAGGCGCATGCCAAAGGGCTCAAGATTTCCTTGTGGATGGTGCAGAACATCGACGCCTACAATGAGGCGCGCGCCGTTGGAGCCGACACGTGCACGACCGACCATCCTACGTCGCTTCTCAAGGCCGTGCGCGCCCTTGATGACACGGCGGCAAAACATTGATTCGACATCTTGCCGGGGCGCAGCATGGGATTCGTCATTTCAGGAGCAAGGGTAGTCACGCCGGGAAGAGATCTTGGCGTGACGCAGGTGCGCGTGGCCGATGGACGAATCGCGGCGGTCGGAGTCGATGCCGACCGCCGGGCCGGCGACGATCTGATCGAAGCGGACGGCCTTACGCTTGTGCCGGGCTTTGTGGACATCCATTCGCACGGTAGAGGCGGGTGCGATTTCTGCGATGCGACCGACGCGGCATTCGAGACTGTCGGACGCGGCAAGTTGCACGACGGCGTGACGGGGTTTCTCGCCACGGGCTTGACCCGTCCCGAAGAAGACCTTGCCGAGATGTGCAGCTGCGCCGAGCGCTACAAGGCAAAGGGCGATGGATCCACATGCCTTGGCGTACATCTTGAAGGTCCGTTCTTCAACGCTGCGATGGCAGGCGCGCAGAATCCTGCATATCTCATGAAGCCCGATGCGGCATTCGTCAAACGCTTGAACGCAATATCGCCGGTGAAGAAGGTCTCCCTTGCGCCCGAACTCGAGGGCGCGGAGGCGTGCATACGCGAACTAGTGGCCGCAGGAATAGTGGCGTCCGGCGGGCATTCCGCCGCCGACTTCGATACTTTCGAGAGAGCGCGCCTCGCGGGAATGACTCACCTGACCCACTTCTGCAATGCGATGATGCCGATACACCACCTGAGGCCGACGATGGTCACTGGCGGCCTTTTGGCGGATGACGTCTTCGTCGAAATCATAACAGACGGCGTCCATCTCTCAGACCCGATGATACGGCTCATAGCGAAGGCAAAGGGCCCGGACCGCATCATGCTGATCACCGATGCTATGTGCGCGGCGGGCGAGCCGGACGGCATCTATTCGCTCGGTGGCCTCCGCGTGAAGGTCGAGAAGGGCAGGGCGACGCTTGCCGATGTTCCGTACGATCCGAATGCGATAGTGTCGAACGTCGCCGGATCGGTTGCGCTCTTCCCCGACTGTTTCCGCCGTTTCGTTCGCGTCACTGGATTGCCGCTCCATGAGGCCATCAAGGCCGCGGGCTACAACCAATGCCGGTCGTTGGGCATCGTCGACAGGGGCGAGATTGCGCCGGGGCAGGTGGCGGACATGGTGCTGCTTGACGACGACCTTGTTCCGCAGACGACGATTGTCGGCGGAATGGCGTCTCGCGTTTTGTGATCGCCAAATGCGGAAGTCGCGCCATGAAAACTGCTCATTTGAAAGTTTTTGCCAAAGGGCGAGGAGGACCCGCTCTCACTCATCGACCCGTGCCGCTGGCCATAGTCGGCGGCGGCGCGGCGGGGCTCTTCGCCGCTGTGGCCGCCGCGTCGCGCGGCGTCGATTGCCTTGTGTTCGAACGCAAGGCGCGCATAGGCGCGAAGATGCTCATGACCGCAAACGGACGGTGCAACTTCACGAAGGACATCTCGCCGGACAGGATGCTTGCCGACATCGGCGAACCTGTGGCGTCGTTCGTGGAGACTGCCGTCAGGAGCTGTCCGCCTTCGATGATCGCCGCAGGATTCAAAGCGCGCGGTCTTAAGATCAAGCGCATGCCCGACGGACGTCTGTTCCCTGCGAGCGGCAAGGCCGCAGACGTCGTGCATATCTTCGGCGACCAGTTGCGCGATTCGGAGGTGCCCATCGTCTCGAACTGCCCGGTCACGGCCATCCAGCCGATGAAGAACGGCTTCATCGTCGCTACCCGCGCATTCACGGTGTGGGCTGAGAAAGTGCTGATCGCCACGGGCGGGGCATCGTTCCCCAAGACGGGTTCCGTGGGCGACGGACAGGAATTTGCGCGCCGCCTGGGCCACAGGGTGGAACCGCTTCGCGCCGGTCTTGTGGGTTGCGAGACGCACGATCACTCAATCACTGCGCAGGCGGGGGCGCGTTACGAGTCGGGGGCGTCCGCGGCGATTCTGGTTGACGGGCGGGAGGTTTTCCGCGCAGAGGGGGAGGTCGAAATCGAAAGTTGGGGGATTTCCGGCGCGGCTGTCTACAACTGCACCCGCTACGCCGCGCGCAGGAATCTTCGAGGGTTCGACATACTTATCGACACGCCGGCCGGCTCGTGGAAGGTGGCGCGCCCGGTTCCGCGTCCGCTCAAGGAGGCGATCGTGACGATGGGCGGCGTGGCCTTGGACGAGATCGATCCGGCGACAATGGAATCCCGCAAGACGCCAGGACTGTTCTTCGCCGGCGAGGTGCTGGACATCGACGGCCCTACCGGCGGCTACAACCTCACCCTCGCCTTCGCCACGGCATGGCTCGCCACGGTACGGCTCGCCACCTCCAGAAAAACGGATTAGCCCACCGCCGAGGGATGGCAGACGCCTCGGCGATTTTATGCGTTTAGGCATGGACGGCGGCGGCGGTTCGTGGTAGAATAATAATTTATCGGCACGGGTGGAAGAAGCCCTTGCTTGAGCATGGAGTCCAAAAATGAAAGAAATAGGTGTTGGCATTCTGGGTTTCGGCACTGTTGGAGCAGGCGTTGCCGAAGGCCTTTTGAAGAACCGCAAACTGATGGCGGAGCGTCTGGGCGTTGATATCGTCCTTAAGAAAGTGGCCGATCTTGACGTCACGACAGACCGTGGCGTGGCTTTGCCGGATGGCGTTTTGATCCCCGATGCGGCGGCGGCCATCGCCGATCCGGACGTGCGGATCGTCGTCGAGACCATCGGCGGCACAGGGGTCGCGAAGAAGTTCGTGCTTGACGCCATTGCGGCAGGTAAGGCTGTCGTCACTGCGAACAAGAAGCTGCTAGCCGAATACGGGCGCGAGATTTTCGACGCCGCCGCGAAGAGCGGGGTTGACATCTATTTCGGCGCCGCCGTCGGCGGCGGCATTCCGATCATACGCGTTTTGCGCGAGGGACTCGCCGGCAACGAGATCAACACGATCCACGGCATCCTCAACGGCACGTGCAACTACATCCTCACGCGCATGGAGAACGAGGGCCTTCCCTTCGATGTGGTGCTGAAGGACGCCCAGAAGCTCGGTTACGCCGAAGCAGACCCGTCCCTTGACATCGATGGATTCGACACGGCCCACAAGGCGTGTATCCTGACCGCGCTCGCATACGGTTTCCAGCCTGCGCTTTCCGAGGTGCAGGTCGAGGGAATCCGCACCCTGGCGGCGGCTGACGTCCAGTACGCCGCCGACTTCGGCTGCCGCATAAAGCTGCTCGCCGTCGTCGCGCGCGACGGTTCAGAGGTCGAAGTGGGCGTGCATCCAACGCTCGTCCCGTTCTCGCACATGCTCGCGAACGTCAACGACGCCTTCAACGCGGTGATGGTGAACGGCGACATGAGCGACAACACTCTCTATTATGGACGCGGGGCGGGGCGCAGGCCAACCGCCTCCACCGTGATCGGCGACATCGGCGACATCGCCCGCAACATGGCCCACGGGGAAACCCGCTACGCGCGCGCAACGCCCGTCTACGGCGAGGGTCACTTCAGCCTGCGCCCGGCAGGCGAGATAACGAGCCGTTTCTATCTTAGATTCCAGGTTGCGGACAAAGCCGGCAGTTTCGGCACTATGGCGTCCATCCTCGGGCGTCATGGTGTGTCGATCTCCGCCGCCACGCAGAAGGGTGGTTCCTTCAAGGGCGGATATGTGCCGGTGGTGACGCTTACGCATCCTGCCAAGGCATCCGCCGTCGATGCCGCGCTTGCGGAGATACGCGCGGCGGGCGTCATCGACGAATCGCCGGTCAAGCTGCGCATGCTCTGATGCATGGTCAAGGAGCGGACTGTGGCTGGTGACGAGCCGACAATGTCAGAAGAGGAACTTGATGCCCGCGCGGCGGCAGGGCTCATATTCCCGCTTGCGGCGAAGATAGCCGTGGTTGCGCTTTTGGTCGTAGGCATCGTGGTGTTCGCCTGGTTGCAGCTTTCGCGGCGTTCGAGGATGGAAGCCCTCAAAGAGAAGGTGGCGGCAGAGCTGTTGGAGGCCAAGAAGGGTGCGGGAGGAAGCCTTGGCGAGACTGTCCTTGCCGAGACGGCGGCTACGGCCGAGGATGTTGCGTCTGTTGCAGGTAGGCAGGCGGACAAGAACGCCGATGTCGGCCGGCGCGTGGTGTTCACAAATGGGCGGCGGATAGTGCGCCATTCGAACGGGCTTGTGGAGGTGCCGCGTGTGTTCTCGTGCGACGGAGCGGGGGTGAAGCCTTTCTGGGTGTACAGCGAGAATCCTGACGACGAAGCCGCCAAGGAAAAGAAGGCCCGCGAGGAGTGGGAGAGTCTTTGCCGCGAGGCGAAAGCGAAATGAAGATCGCAGTCGGTCTTTCCGGCGGGGTTGATTCCGCTGTGGCGGCGTTGCTCTTGAAGAGGGCTGGGCATGACGTCGTGGGCGTCACGATGAAGCTTTGGCGCGAAGGCCTGTTCAAGGGCGGCGCGCGAGATGCCTGTTTCGGGCCTGGCGAGGCGGATGACATTGCCGCCGCAGAGGCATTCGCCGGACGCATTGGGATCGATTACCGCGTTTTCGACTGTTCCGAAGAATACATGCGCGTCGTGCTGGACTATTTCCGGAGCGAGCGTGAGGCGGGGCGTACGCCAAATCCATGCGTGGTGTGCAACCGCCGCCTGAAATTCGGAATGCTGCCGGCCGTCGCCGCGAAATCGCTGGAATTCGAGCGTTTCGCAACGGGACACTATGCGCGCATCGTGGAAAAGGGCGGAAGATTGGCTGTTGCCCGGGCTGCCGATGTGCGCAAAGACCAAAGCTATTTCCTATGGGGACTCTCGCAGGAGCAGATCGCCCGCGCGATGTTTCCTCTTGGCGACATGTCAAAGGACGATGTACGCCGCATGGCTCGCGAGGCGGGACTCCCGATGGCCGAGAAACCAGACTCCCAGGACTTCTACTCCGGCGACTGCAACGAATTGATCGGAGCCGAGGACATCCAGGGAAACATAGTTTCGACCGACGGTCGCGTTCTTGGCCGACACAACGGCTATTGGCATTATACGATCGGTCAGCGCCAGGGCTTGGGAATTGCCGTGGGGGAGCCGCTTTACGTGGTGAGCATCTCAAAGCGGCGAAATGAGGTCGTGGTGGGGACGCGTGCGCAGGCGATGTTCACAAAATTCCGCGTGGAGGACGTGAACTGGATGGCCGCCGCTCCAACGGACGGCGAGATTGGCGGCTTTGTGAAGATACGTTCCACTGGCTCGCCGTTGGGGCCTGTGAGCCTGAAAGGGGGCGTGGTCCATGCCCCGGAAGGGCTTTTCGGCGTGGCGCCGGGGCAATCTGCCGTGATATATTCGCCAGACGACGCAATCCTCTGCGGCGGCGTGATAGCGTAAGTAAATCCAATCATAAATCCAATTTTCCCCGCCCAGTTGCCGATTTTCTCTGTCCGCAATCAGATTTTTTTGATATACTTTGCGCTTGGCAAAGGGAAGGTTTGCAATGGAAAGCGATCCCAAGAAACGTGATTATGAACAATATTTGGCGAAAATCCGCAAGACGATTGCGGATAGCGAGAACTTGATCGCGCAGACCGAGCTGCGAATAGCCGAGACGGACAGGATGCTCGAGCAGCAGGGCCTCACGCGCGAGCAGGTGATAGCCATGCGGTTCACCGACGCGCAGATGGAGGCCGTCAACGCAGAATTGAAACGCAGGGGAATGGATCCTCTGGAGAGGTGGAGCGCGCAGGACGATGCGGGCATCGCCGAGCCGATTGCGGACGATTCGGATGTTTTTCGCGACGGGCCGACGGCTTCCGACGCCGAATTGGAGAACCGCCAGAGAAAATTCGGAATGATGATGAAACCTTTTCAAATCTGATGTGTATACACCGCAAAGAAAGGAAACAAAACCATGGCTATTCAACTTGACACCACCAAGCTCTCAGCGGCTGCGGCCAATCTCGCCGGAGCCGACATCGAGACCCCTGTATCCGCGTCCGGCAAACTCTCGCCGCTGCTCGGCAGAACGTCTTTGAACGTTTCGAGCGGGGCGATGTCCGATCTTGAGGCGCTCATATCAAAACTCAAGAACGAGAACGAGAAGGCGAAGTACTCGCTTCTTCTCACATCGCTCAATTCCATAAGCGAATCGCTCACCACCGCGCAGAAGGAGGCGCTTGAAGAGGGTCTTAAGCTCAATGATGAGCTGAACAAACTCAACGAGGATCTTGAGGGGCTGACCGACAAGCTGTCGACGGCCGAAGCGGAGTCTGTCATTCTTCAGGCGAAGATTGACGCTCTTCAGAAGCAGATCGAACAGGCCCAAAAGGACGGCAAGGAGCACAATGAGCTCGTGGCCAAGCAGAAGGAGCTTCGTGAGGAGCTTGATGCCAAGAAGGCCGTAATCGCCGATACGCAGGGCAAGATCGCGGAAGTGAAGAACGCCATTTCCGTCGTGAACGGCAAGATCTCGGCCATCGTGAAGTCGATAGGCGACAACACGCTCAAGACGATAGCGAACGAGATTGCCGAAATCGCCGAACCGGAAGAAAACGAAAGCAACTCCGAAGGCGAGAAGAAGGAGAAGAAGGCCGAGGCCAACGATCCGTTCAACGTGATCCGCGGATCCCTCGATCGCATCAGCCGCGAACTTACGGACACCATCGAGAAAAACACGGAGACGATGGTCTGATCCAATCCAATCAACGCAACCACCAAACTTCAACCCCAAACAGGAACAAAAAAATGACAAACGAAACAGTCAACCAAGATCAGATCATGAACGCCGCCAATGCATTGCTCAAGGACGGCGCAACCGTCAAGGAGATCAAGGGCATCTCCAACGAGGAGCTTGAGGCAGTGTATTCGCTGGCGTTCGGCTATTACCAGACCGGAAAGTACGACGAGGCCCTGAAGCTCTTCAAGTTCCTCGTGCTGTTCGATCACCTGAACGCGAAGTTCTGGTTCGGGCTTGGCGCCGTGCAGCAGGTGCTCAAGGACTACAAGTCCGCGCTCGCCTCGTACGGATACTGCTCTTTCCTCGACCTCCACAACCCCAAGCCCCAGCTTCATGCCGCAGAGTGCTTCATCGCGCTTGGCGACAGGGACAACGCCCTCAGTTCGCTCGAGGCGCTCAACGAATTCTGCCCGCAGGACACTGAAATCGGCCGCGAGTACCGCGCCAAGGCCGAGGCGGTGAAGAAGCTGTTGGCCAGCTAAGGGCTTGTGGGCGAGGGCCAAAAGAAAAATCAGGATTTGCTGTAACCAATTTACGTTTGAAGTGTAAACAGGACGAAGGCAACGAAAAAACATTCAAACAATCCAACAGAAAAGGAGTAAACCAATGGCAGGAGAAATCAATCCAACGGCGTCAAGAACGCAGACGCAGACTCTAATCGACCAGATGGAGACGGCGGCAAAGGGCGCAGGCGTTTCCGAGAAGACGAAAGAGCTTCTGAAGGACGTGGCGGCTATCCTTTCCGGCAACAACGTCAGGGTCACCAATCAGGCCGGCAACACGGACGGCACGACCGAAAGGAAGACTTCGGGCGCGACGTCCACGCCTGCTCTCGACAACCCTGGCGACATCAAGGCCATGCAGGAAAACCTGGAGAAGCTGATCGCATACCTCAAGCTGGACAATGACGAACGGCAGTCTGCGATGGCCAAGGATCGCATTGAGACTCAAAAGGCGACGTTCGAGAAAGAGCACGTCAACCGGCAGGAGAAGATCAAGGAGACGATCAACAAGATGGAGGAGGCGGAGCGTACCCGCAAGGCCCAGAAGGTCTTCGGGTGGCTGATGGCCGCACTCGCCGTCGTCGTAGCCGTCGTCGCCTGCGTCGCGACCGGCGGATTCGCAGCGGGCCCCGTCATTGGCGCACTCATCGCGGTGGGCTGCCAGGTGCTGAGCGAGACGGGCGTAATGGACGCGATCACCGAGAAGCTCGCGGAGGCCCTTGAGCCGGTATTCGGCAAGGAGGCGGCGAAGATCATAGCGCAGGTCGCGATCACCCTCGCCATCCTCGCGGTATCCCTCTGCACCGGCTTCGGCGGCGCCAGTGCGATTGCGGGCACGGCCAAGGACGTCGCCACCGTCATCCGCGTGGCGACTACGGTCATCGGCCTTGCCTCTCTCGGAACGTCCGCAGCCGGCGTCGTCCAGAACTACAAGTCCGGCACCGCGCAGGCTGACCTCACGGAGACGGAGAAATTCCTCACCATCCTCAAGCAGCGCATGGAGGAGAGCGAGGAGGAGCTCAACAAGATTCTCCAGGCCATCCAGAACGCCATTTCCCAGATCGCGGAGATGCTTTCGTCTTCGACCGACACGAGCGACGAGATCGCCAACCAGATTGGACAGATGGCGTAGCGATCTGCGGCACAAACAAGAAAGGAACAAACCAATGAATGTCAACGGAGTAAATACAGGCGCAGTCAACTGGGAAGCGCTCCTCAACAAGATTGGGGACGTGCAGAAGACTGTCGGCACGGACGGCAAGGAGCTCTTGACCGTGACAATGCAGGTGGAGGGCGGCGAGAAGACGTACACTTTCGGCGTGCCGGACGACCTTGAGCTGCCGGCTACCGTCGATCAGACCGCCATCGACACCCTCTGCGACAAGCTTGTCGCGAACAAGGGATCCCTCAACCTCACGGATGAGGACATCGCGGAGTTCAAGACAAGCCTCAGCGACGCGCTCACCGGCGTGAACGGAACCGTGAACACGGAATCGAAGAGCGTGATGTTCGACCTCTACAAGCTGATGGCTCTCCTAGTGGAGGTCGCGCAGAAGCAGCGCGACGCGGCGCGCGAGCTGCGCACGGCCGAAAACCAGCAGGTGCAGACCTCCATCCAGAACCAGGCCGACGAGCAGCGCACTGCCGCCATGACGGGCCTCATCGGCGGCATTATCTGCTGCGCGGTGCAGATGGTGGTCACCGGCATCGCTCTCACCAAGCAGGCCAAGGCGTACTCGAAGCAGTCGACGATCACCGGCGAATCGGGTCTCGCGAGCGCCAAGCAGAATCTGTCGATGATCAAGTCGGCGAGCACGGCCGAAGCCTCCATGAAGCAGCTCGAAACGGTCAGGACCGAAGTCGGAGGCAAACCCTCCGGGATCGAGAACAAGACTGTCCAGCAGGCTGTGAACGACGGCTTCCAGGGATCGCGCGACGCAGAGGCGAAGCTGGCGGCTGCGAAGGGCAAGCTTCGGGGCGACACCGAGCAGCTTCAGATGTTCGAGCAGATGAAGAACTCCCCGGAAGTCTTGAAGTCCCAGGACTTCGCGCACTTCTCCAACGAAGAGGCCGGTTCGATAAAGACCGCCCTGAACAAGCTGGAAACGGCCGAGAAGGGACTGCCGATCGCCGAGAGGAAGTTGGCCCTCGCCCAGAAGCTGGAGACGACCGACTTCAAGGATCTCTCCCCCCAGGAGAAGCCTCTCTACATGGACATGCAGCGCGAAGGCAAGCTCGATGTCGCCAGCTGCCAGGCCGACGTCAACTCCTTCAGAGCCAACATCGAGGCCGGCAGGGTCGAGCTTCGTGAAGCGCTCAGCGCCAAGGTCAACGAACTCAAGGCTACGATCGAGACGGACAAGACTGCCATCGAAACGGCGCGGCAGGAATATCGCACTGCGGTCAATGCGGACATCACCCGCTTCGAGAACGAGTACGAGATCGCCCACCACGAGGCAAGCCAGATCACGAAGGACACTCCGAAAGCCGAAGCTGATGCCGCCAAGGCGAGGCTGACTGCAGCCGAGAACAAGCTCAAGCTCGCCAGGGCGGAAGGCTTCAACAAGCTTGCGCAGGACGGCATCACGACGGAGAACGAGTACTTCCAGAACGTGAAGGATGCGCAGGACAAGGCCACGACAGTGGACAACTTGCGTCAGAATTCCGTCGAGTACAAGGACGCGCAGCGCACGATCGACAGGACGAACACGACGCTCACCGTCACCAACATCGTCGGAAACGCCGTGAATTCGATGATCAACAGCGTCACGCAGTGGCAGCAGTCCGAGGCGACGCGCAAGGGCGCCGAGCAGAAGAAATCCGAGGAGGAACTCGACCAGACGAAGGATCTCTTCAACCAGGCCCAGACCCTCATCGACAGCGTGATCAAGCTGATGCAGGCGATAAGCCAGGCCGAGACGCAGTCGATGCGCGATGCAATCCAGGCTTGACGGCCGGATGGCGACTGCCGAAGGGAGGAGCTGAAAGGATGGTCTTTCAGCTCCTCTCCTTTTTGTTTTAGCACTTGATACATGTCCGCCGATATGGTTTAATAGTCATAGCTTTCAATCGCAAGGAGAAAACGAAATGAACCTGAAGATCGCACTTGAGCCCAAGCAGGGCTACAACAAGATATTCGACGTGGGCGAATATGGAATGAAACTCACGAAATTCGGTCTGATCAAGCTCGCCAAGGGAACCTCATACGAAGGCGACACCGGCGAGACGGAATTGGCGCTCGTCCTCATCGGCGGCAACTTCGCCGCGAAGGGCGACGGCTGGGCGTTCGAGGTGGCGAACGGCCGCACCTCGCCGTTCACCGGCAAGCCGCACTGCCTCTATCTTCCGCGCCGCACGAAGTACGCGATCACGGCGCTTTCCGACGTGGAGCTGGCCTACAACGGCTCGCCCGCGACGCGCGACACGGCGAAGCCCACGCTCATCCGCCCCGAGGACACGCGACACATCGCCCTCGGCAAGGACAACTGGACCCGCACGTCCGAGATCATCCTCGACGAGAAGTTCGACAGCGAGCACTTCTACATCGGCGAGGGCATGATCCCCAGCGGCAACTGGTCCGGCTATCCTTCCCACCGCCATGACGTGAACAACCCGCCTGCCGAACTGGACATGGAGGAGACGTACTTCTACCTCTTCGACCCGGCGCAGGGTTTCGGATTCCAGAGCGTCTACAAGCCCGACGGCTCCCTTAACGAGGCGTACCGCGTCCAGAACTACGACACCGTCGCGATCGCCGAAGGCTACCATCCGCTCGTTGGCGCGCCCGGCTACCAGATGTACTACCTCTGGACGATGGCCGGCTCCCAGGGCCGTGGCCTCATTTCGTCCATGGATCCAGCCCACGCCTGGGTCAAGGGTTGATAAAATTCTTGGTGGCACTGTTCGCGGCGGCGAAATCTATGGAAGACCTTTGCGGACAGCATGTCGCCGGGCACCTCGTCGTGCGGCTCCTTGGAAGGGGCGGCATGGCGGAGGTGTACGAAGTCGAGCACGAGCGGCTAGGCGTACGCCGCGCGATGAAGGTGTTCACGGCCGCCGGCGAACAGGCCGAGCTTCTGCGTTCGCGATTTCTCGCCGAGGGTCGGCTTCTGGCGAGGCTGGATCATCCGCGTCTTGTTAAGGTGCACGATTGCGGCGTGGACGAGGCGACGGGGCGACCGTACCTCACGATGGACCTCGTCCTGGGGACGGACGGCAAACCGCACACGCTCTCCTCGCTCCACAAGGAACGTCAGATCACGGAGGAGAGGCTTCTGGGATGGTACTCGGACATGTCCGAGGCCCTCGCATACATCCATTCGGCCGGGGTCGTCCACAGGGACGTCAAGCCGTCGAACATACTCGTCTCCGCCGACGGCCATGCAGTGCTGGCTGACTTCGGTGTGTCGCGAATCAGTGATGACGCGCTCAGAAAAGAGATTTCCGCGGAGGCCACCATGGCCACTGACGCGGCTACGGCCGCGCGCATCGTCTTCGGCACGGCCAACTATCTCGCCCCTGAAGTGCAGAGCGGACGCGCCGCCACGCCCGCGGCGGACATCTATGCGCTTGGCGTCACGTTTTTCCGTCTGCTCACAGGCGTATGGTACGAACCTGATTCAAATGCCCTGGATCTGCTTGACGGCTATGATAAAGTATGGCGTGGCATCTTTCCTGCCCTGCTAGCCGAATCGCCGGCGGATCGGTCTCTTCCCGTCCCGCGCCGCCGCTTGAGCGGAAGGCTGGTCTGGATGTCTGCGGTGATTGCCGCCGCATTGGCTCTCGCTGCTGCGGTGTGGCTTGCATGGCCGTCGCGCGAAGCGCCGCCCGAACGGTCGGTTGACGACATTTTCTTCACACTGCCCAACGTGACAGTAGATTGACGAGATGATTCCATGACAAGAAGAGAACAAGTAAGATACATAATTGCAGTTACTGTCCTTGCGGCGGTTGTCGCGCATGGATTTCAGGGGGCTATCCCAGTCGTGGCGGAAAAGACCGGCCCGATCGAGGTGCGCGTCGATCCGAACTTTGAGCTGATCGCAATGGTCTGTCATCTTGCGGGATACGAGGAATACGCCTTGTCACTATACAAGGAACAGGACCGGAAACTCATCAAGGACAGGTTTGGTTCTTTCACGAACCATCCGGCCGTAAAGGCGTTCAAAGAGTATCGGAAGAAAGCGGGGGTCGGGTACGACGCGCCCGCAGCCCTGTCCGTCCATCTAAAGCCAGACCTTTCGGGATACCTGGTCCCTCTCGAGCCCTGGCCACAAAGGCTTGACGAAAGGTGGAAGAAGATTGACCTTGAGAAAGTCAGGCGGCAGCTGGTTGATTTTAGGTCTGCGTCACGATTTGACGAATGGTATGCGTCGCGGACGGAGGCGAACAGGACGATTGTTGGCGAGTCCATCAAGAAGATCAGTGATATGCACTTGCCCGAGTGGCTTGGCAGCTACTACGGTCCGCAGAAACGCAGGATGTCGTTGCGAGTCGTCTTGTCGCTGATGACGAGTGGCGGCAATTACGGATGCTCAATCGATCTTTCAGACGAAGAAACCTTGTACACTCCCATTGTGGGACACAGCGAATGGGGAATTGTCCAGGTATTGCCTCACGAGTCCTCGCATCCGTTCAACCGTGCTCCTGACAGGCGAATTCTCCGTGAAGTCGAGAGGAAAAGTCCCAAAGCACTCGCTGGCATGAAGCAGGAGTTCGAGAAGGTGAAGGGGCAGATGAGCAGGCAGGCCTATGGCAACTTCCACACCTGGTGGGGCGAGACGTTCAACCGCGCGAACGAGTTGCGCTACTTCCGTTCGTACTTGCCGGAGTATGAGGACAGGTCGAC
>Ga0310786_10002699_pt1 | contig 26699 bp, 23 predicted proteins | sample AusTroGonzalo_MG_FD_203881 | JGI IMG/M metagenome (GOLD analysis project Ga0310786, IMG submission 203881) | Bovine rumen microbial communities from tropical cattle in Woodstock, Queensland, Australia - Gonzalo_03 (v2) (version 2) | ecosystem: Host-associated > Mammals > Digestive system >...
CGTCGACACCTATATCGATTCATCAACAGCAAAACAGATGATGCAGTTCGGCACTTACATCATGGCAGTCTTCGGGACCATCTTCCTGTTCTATACCCAGTCAGCCCTGATAAAAGGAAGACTCAAAGAATTTGGTCTTTACAGTGTATTGGGAATGAATAAGAGAAATATCGGCAGGATAGTTTTCTATGAGAACATAATTACCTGGTTCATTTCCATGGCCGGCGGACTTGTCGTAGGAATAGGACTCTCCAAACTGGCTGAATTGGGTTTTGCAAAGGTAATCGAAGCCGAAATCTCATACAGATTCAACATCTCTGTTGAATCCGTAGCGATTACTGCTCTCGTCTACAGTATCATATTCTTCCTTATCTATCTCAATGCATTAAGACAGGTAAGATTCACAAATACGATCAATCTCGTCAACTCAGACAAGGCCGGCGAAAAACCGCCTAAAGCCAACTGGGTAATCGGGATATTCGGATTCATTCTCCTCTTCACAGGTTATGCGATTGCAATAAAGATCGAACAACCAATGTCAGCGCTCCTTTGGTTTCTGATCGCAGTAATACTTATCATTATCGGCACATATCTCGTACTGATCGCAGGCTCAGTTCTGCTTTGCAGGATACTACAGAAGAACAAAGCTTATTACTACAAGACAAATCATTTTGTTTCAGTGTCTTCAATGGCATACAGAATGAAGAGAAACGGTGCGAGCCTTGCATCAATCTGTATTCTTCTTACTATGGTACTTGTGATGATATCTTCTACTACCGCCCTGTATGTAAACAGAGAAGATTCCCTCAAGAATCACTGTCCGAGACAGATCGATAACTGGTTTGGCCGGAACGGATTTGACCCGGACTATCACGAGATCGCCGCTAATATTTTGGATGGTCTGGAGACCAGAACAAAAGAATACGGTGCAGCCATCGATAACAGCATTTTGATCTATGACTATTCTCTCGCAGGATATTACGAGAAAAATTATCTGAATATCGATATCGATCCTATGGAGAGTGTTACCACACTCGACTATGACAAGGTCGCTCAGGTTTTCTTTTTTGATTTAGAAGAGTACAACAGATTAACAGGCGGGAACGATGTCCTGACATCAGGCGAAGCTCTCATCGGAATCGAAGGCAACATCAGGATAGACGATGAATTAAGGGTCGGTAACGAGACCTTCACAGTAGCCGGAAGATTTGACCCTCTGGCAAGTGACATAAGATATGCCATTGTATCACCTGTAGTATCAACCATTTTTGTAGTCGTAGACGATCTCGACGAAGTTGCTTCACGCTATGCGGATTATACTGATTCTACCGGCACGAAGATGCTCGCATGGGAATGGCAGTACTACTACGACGTTAATCTGGAAGAAGAACAGGAGATCGAATTAAGCAGGATCCTTGGTTCGTATCTCCAAGAAGAACTCAAGCCCCTGGGCGGCAATATCAGAAGCTTCAGTGACAGCCGAGCTGACCAGCGCAACGACTTTGTTAAAACATTCGGTGGTCTTTTATTCCTCGGAATACTTCTGAGTGCAATCTTCCTCGTTGCATGCGTTCTCATCATTTACTACAAGCAGATATCCGAAGGATTCGAAGACCAGTCAAGATTCGGGATCATGCAGAAGATCGGAATGACAAAAGACAACATCAAAAAGAGCATCAATTCACAGATGCTCACCGTCTTCCTCATCCCCATCACATTTTCCTGCCTTCACCTGGCTACCATCCTGCCGATCATTCACAAGCTTCTTCTGCTGTTCGGTCATAACAATATGCCCCTGCTTGTGACATGTGCCGGGATCTGTGTTCTGGTCTGCGGAATCTTCTATGCGGTAACTTACAAGCTCACTTCGAACGCTTACTATAAGATCGTGTCATAATGACATAACGTAGATCTGACAGGGATTGGCTTCGTCCCAATAAAGAGGAAATACCTCGAACTCCTTGAAGCCGCAGCTGATATAGAAATGATTCGTAATATCATAATCGGCATACATGCCCATTTGGACGGTCTTGACCTGCATAAAGGAATAGCCTTCCGAATGGGCTATTTCTTTTGCTTTCTCGACAAGCGCCCTGCCAATTCCGCTTCTGTGGTGATCCTTCATGACACCCATGACAGCGAGTTCAACAGTTGCATTACCTGTCTCCTTGAGGCACAGGAATCCGTCGTATTCGCCGTCCTGCTCGTCTGCGATAAAGATCCAGTCCTTGCAGTCGTTAATGTATCCTTCGCGGGATTCCTCAACCTCGAACCATTCGGTCAGAGCCTCTAAAACTTTGCGTGCAATAACAGGCTTGAGAGCCTTATCTTCAATAACTTTTATCATGTGATTATCCTTTTTCGAGATGCCTTATCGGGAATCAGGACACGGGGTCGGGCATCTTCTCGCCCATGTACTTCTCGTAGAATTCCTTGTACTTCTTCTCGCTTGCAGCTGTACGGCGGTGCTTAAAGTCGTGCATATATGTAGCTGCATCTGTCGCATTTGCGTGCTTGAAACGGTATGCGATAGCCGCAATATTGAGGCTGTGCTCAGCGATTCTTACGCAGCTGTAGAGAATGTCGTTGAATACGAATCCCTGCATTGTTGTGCACTTACCCTGAGCAAGACGCTCAACATGAGCTGCCTTGAACTGGTCGCTCATCTCGCTGATGACGATTCTCAAGGGTCCTACCTCTTCTGCTCTGGCAGCTGTGCCGGACTTATAGCATTCGAGAGCGATCGTATAAACTTCCTTAACTGCAGGAATGATCCTGTTAAGTTCCAGCTTCGCCTCATCGGAGAATTCAAGGCGCTTATTGTAGATCTCCTCGGCAGAGTTGGACAGATAGTTTGCGTGGTCAGCGATACGCTCTACCTCACCGATCGTCTGCAACAAGCTGGAAGATTTATTCTTGTCTTCAACAGAGAGGTGCTGTGTTGTCGTAAGCTTCATTAGGTAAGAACCCAAATGGTCCTCAAATCCGTCGATTACTTCCTCATTCTTCTTGATGTATGCGAAGTCATCTTTGTCGTAGCCGTTTGTCAGCATGAGCATGGACTTATCGAGTCCCTTTTCAGCCTTGCCGATCATCTTGATGATGGAGTTGCGGCACTCAGCTACAGCGATAGGAGGTGTAAGCATGAGTCTTTCGTCGAGTTTGAACTCCTGCTCCTCGTCTGTATCCTTTACGATGATGTTTGCGATCTTGATGAGGATCTTGCTGAACGGGAACAGCACGACCGTATTACCAACGTTGAACAATGTGTGGCAGAGAGCGATTCCGAATACATCGATCGTATTGTCCATGAATGAGAAATCGAAGATCGCGTTCAATCCGTAGAAGAGGATCATCCACAAAGTTGTACCGATGATCTTGATGAGAACATGAATCATCGTAACTCTCTTAGCCGCACGGCTGACACCGATTGATGACAGAACTGCTGTCATGCATGTACCGATGTTGGCACCCATGATGATCGGGATTGCTACGCCGTATGTTAACTGACCAGTCATGGACAAGGACTGCAGGATACCGATTGAAGCCGCAGAGCTCTGGATGATACCTGTAACTACTGTACCTGCGAGAACGCCCAGGAAAGGATTGTGGAATGCTGTAAGGAGTGCAGTGAACTCTTCCATTTCACGGAGAGGAGCCATGGATGTGGACATCATCGTCATACCCTGCATGAGGATGGCAAATCCGATGGCCATTGAACCCATGTCCTTATGTCTCTGCTGCTTGCAGACCATGAGCATGATGATACCGATCAGGGCTACAATAAGAGCGAAGCATGAAGGCTTCAGGAACTGGAGGAAGATATTACCGCTTCCGTCGATACCGGAGAGGGATAAGATCCATGCCGTAAGTGTCGTACCGATATCGGATCCGAAGATTACGCCGACTGTCTGGGGCAGCTCCATGATTCCCGAGTTAACGAAACCGATGAGCATGACCGTCATGGCAGATGATGATTGGATTGCGATCGTGATTACCGCACCAATGGTCAGACCCTTAAACGGATTATCAGTTGCCTTACGCAGGAGTTTCTCAAGCTTACCGCCTGCAGTTTTCTTCAAAGACTCAGACAGGACACGCATTCCATAGAGGAAGAACGCCAGTCCTCCGAACAAAGTAACAAACGAAAATATATCCATAAATACCCCTCAATAAGATATTAGAAGTAGCAAATTTATACGTTAATTTTAATATCTAAATGGCGATATGTAAAATATCCAAATATTACAATTCTCAATTATATAGACAAGCATCTATATATAGTCACAAGGATGCTTATTTTATTGATTTTTAGAATTTTCACAATAAAAAAGCCCACCCTGTAAGGCAGGCCTGATTATACAAAAAGAGCCTCTGTCAATTGAATTTTATCTGGCTGAGATCGCACTTTATCTCGGCGCCGGTGACAGTTACCGGGAACTGCAGGATAACCTTGCCGTTGGGATCTGAATCACAGAGGACCATCATAAAATCTTCCTGAGGGATCATTGCGATATCTTCGCCTGAATATTCAAATACATAGGGATCACCGGTTCCGGATTTACTGCGTGCAACCCAGAATACGCACTCTGATCTGGCTTCGGATTCAGAAGTTACTTCCGTTTTAGGATCAATGAGACCGAGCCATGCCGAATCCGTAAGCTCCAGAGACGGACTGATCTCAAATACAACCTTGCCGTTGATCATGCTGACATTAACTGCAGAACTGTCCAAAACAGGCGCTGCCGTTGTGGCTTCAGTCTCAGATTCAGAAGTTTCTGCCGTTGTAGCTTCGGTCTGTGTCTCAACTACTGCTTCTGTCGGCTTTTCGCCAGGCGCAGGCTCACCGTTAGAGCATCCGATCATCGTAAGAGACATCATTACAGCCAATAAGGCTATTACAGGTTTCTTCATTAATATTCTCCTTACTGGATTATGGGAGCGCCGCATTTGCCGCAGAATTTGCATCCGGGAGCTACCGGGCTTCCGCACTGCTCACAGAATTTGGGAGTTTCAACGGGAGTTGTGTCTGCCTGGGACATAGCAGCTGCATCCATGGCAGCTGCGCGGGCAGCAAACGGAGATGCGGAAGCAGGTGCCTGCGGTGCTGCCGGATTGGCATAAGGGTTAGCATAGCCCTGGCTCATCGTGTTGGGATAAACGGGCTGTGCAGGAGTTGCATAAACAGGAACCGTAGCCTGTGTATTGATGACAGGTACATATCTCGGAACCGCAATCGCAGGGTTAACCGTTACTGCCTGGCCATAAGCAACGATGCCTGATGAGTGATCAGGAAGGAATCTGCCTGATACGAAGTGAACATCAGCAGGAAAACCGTCTGCAACCTGGAAGATAAACGGAGGCAGATCATCACCGCCGTTAAGTCTTGCTACAAGGATATTCTGTCTCTGGTTGGTGCGGGCATGGAGCGTGTCTCCATTTCCGATGGTTCCTACGACATGGCCGTTAAGGACCATCTCATATTTAGCAGCAGAACCCGAGAAAGCCTTCTCACGTGTAATGAGGATCTCCTGCTCTGTAGGAAGAGGCTCATAGTATTCGGTAAACTGGCGTACCAGCTGTTCCTGCGGTGTAACATAGTCGCCTTCTTTGCAGTGCTTTGCGACATTATATGAAATGAGCACGCCGATACCGACAAGGACAGCAGCGATCAGATATGAACCATAGCCCATGTCAAGATTAATACCGATGGCGAGACCAATAAGCTCCGGAATGACCCACAGTATGACCGCCAGGGCAATAAATCCGCCCGGTTTTCTGCCTCTTGAGGTAGCGTTGTTCTTGACGCTTCTGATAAGTGTCATTAATAAAAAGATTTCAAGCATTCAAAAGATTCCCCCTCATAAGATGTACTAATTGTACTAAAAAAGGATAATTTTTCTATTATTTGGGAAATTCTGGAAAATCAGCTTAATGAGTCCTCAGATCAGAGGCAACTTCATAAGCGGCATATTCATGTGAGAACTCATAACCGAGCTTCTCGGCCATACGGACAGAATTCATGTTCTGGGCATCCCAGCTGGGATACAGGCCTTCGTCAAGACAGCGGAGCATCAGAGCAGCGCATACTATCATGGCCAGATGCTGTCTTCTGTATGCTTCTGCGGTATCTACCTCAACCTCTATTCCCTCTTTATAACGTGTATAAGATGACGCGCCGGAAACGATCTTTCCGTCCTTGAGGATTACCATTCCGCGGCCTAACTCAAGATACTTCTCCTTACTCTCGAAAGCAGAAACGAAGTCTCTTGTAACAGGATTCTCAAGGCACATATCGTAGATCTCAGAGTCCAATGGTCTCAATTCAAAACCTTCAGGAAGGCTCTCTACCTGACTCTTGAGGAAGTCTCTGTCAAAGCGGGTATCCTTCTTTATCGCGTATCTGATGACCCGTTTGGAAGACGGATAGCACTCTTCGATCAGACGTGCCCACTCCTCGTTCTGAGGGACCAGAATGACGAATCCTTCAGGCTTATTCTCGACCAGTTCCCTGTCAGGAACACCTGCAAGAAATCCGAAGCATCCTACAAACGCAAAAGCGGATGCGGGGTTAACCGCATCCGTTACATAGACTTTTCCCATTACTTTTTGAATGCAGGACCAGATCAGGGACTCCTGCCAGCCCTCAAACAGTTTCTCAACTTTTGAAGTATCTTCTAATACCGAGATCATGCCTGAACAGCTTATACCTTATCAGCAACGAATACGAGCTGACCCTTCTCAAGAACAACTCTGCCGTTGGTATTGTAGTTCTCAGTTACAACGAGGCAATCTGAAGAAACACGGTTGATTCTGTAATCGCTGAACTCGTCACCGAGAGTGTAGTAAGTATTGTTATAAACATCGTAAACAACAATATTGGAGCGTGTCAGATCTGAACCGTATGAAACGCTTGTGCAGACTTCCTCAGAACCGTCACCGTTCATGTCAACGATGAACTTGGTCTCTGTCTGCTGAGCTGATGGATAGGACATACAATAGTCCTCAAGATCGAACTGCGCAACTTCCATATCAATAGTAGGGACCATTCTGGGTCTACCACATGCGGAAAGCATTGCCAATGACATTACTACTAACATTAAAAAGCTCAGTTTTCTGCCCATAATAACCTCCTACATAATCTGAAGCTGGATAAATCTTATCATAAAAATTTAATTTTCTATCACGTTTTTGTGACAATTAGAAAATTTTTTTGTCATACTACTAAAAGCACCGCCGTTGACATCAACAGCGGTGCTTTTTTATTCATTTTGAGCCTGTTTTGTCTTAGAAACGGGACATCAGGATCGCCCTGCAGGGAGCTCCGTCACAACCTCCGAGATTAATCGGTGCAGCGTTCAGAAGATATGTTCCAACGGGTACATCAGTTAGCTTTATTCCCTCCAACAGAACAATCTTCGCTCCGAGCATGATGAGATGCACCTCCATGGGAGCTTCCAGAGGACCAACGGTCTGTGATTCATTGCCGTAGAGCTTCAACTTTGCCTCAGCGAAGACCTCAGCCGCTTCCTTTGTAACTGTGACATCACCCTTGATGAGGATCATCTGAGCTGCCTCAGGATCACACTTCTTGGCTTCAACAATAACGCTGACAGCGTCATCTCTGGTGAGGAGTCCTTCCCTCTCAGCTACGTAGCAGTAGCCGACAAAACTTTCGAGCGGAACCTTGTCTATGGTTTCCTGTCCGTCGATAAAGTGGAACGGAGCATCTACGTGGGTACCGTTATGCGCACACATCTCAAAAGCAGTCAGGTTGCAGACATCACCATTACTTATCCTGAGCTGCGGAATCTTCTTTGGCGACGGATCACCCGGGTACACATTACATCCGAACACTTCCTGAGAGATATCGTAGATCTTCATAGTCTTCTCCTTTTACAGATTACTTAGGTTTAGGATAGCCGCAGCCTGCACAGAAGTTTCCTCTGTTGCCGGAAGTATTGCATTGACTGCATACCCATGTTCCGTCTTCACTTGCAACAGACTTGGGGTTAGCGCAGTTCATGCAGAACTTGCCTGTATTCTCTTGGCCGCATGAACAGATCCACAGGTCAGGTTTGAGTGGTTTGGGTTCACCGCATTCGCAGCAGAATTTTCCGGTATTCTCCACACCGCACTTACAGGTCCATTTCTCCATTGTATCCTGATTCACTTTGCCGGCGTCAGGATCACACGGAACAAGGCCCATCATTTCAACGCCACGTTCAGAATGTCCGGGTTGGCCCTGCATATCGATCATATTCATCAATTGTTTCATACCCATAAAACCGGGGAAAGGAGTCTGGTTCTCCTGCATCTCGTTCTTGATGCACTCACCGGATTCTTTAATCTCTTTAAACAGAGCTTCCATGTCTTTTTCAAGAGACTTAAATGTCATTTTTGCAGGACCGCACGAAAGAGTGTACGTGTTGCGATATTCACCTCCGACACTCGAGTCATCATAGGTCACACTGATCGTCGAGCTGGTAAAATTATCAAACATAACCGGCGTCTCAACCTCAAGTTTTGAGAGTGCCGCAATCTTATACTCTTCGACAAAACCGATCATCTTCTGAGCAGTTTCAGGCTTGATCTTATACTCTGTCTCAATATATTTGCCGCTGAACATCGTAGTGGTCCGGTAGATGATCGAGCCGTCCTCATTCCAATCCAATGTATAGCTTGAGCTTGAACTCGTTCCTGCCATCATGCCATGCGAAAAGAGACTGTAGCAGACTCTTCTCAGCGGACCGTGAGACTCAACAGCTGCCTCGAGTTTCTGATTAAACTCTTCTGATTTTTTCTCATTATACGGGTCTATTATCTGCTCCTGATAAAGCGCTTTCGATGCGTCAGTAAGGATCAGATCATCAATTCTGGCTGAACCGTTAATTCCCTTTTCCCAGAGGAACGCTGTCAGACTGTCACCTAACACATCTCTTCCGTCAAACCTTAAGAGTTTATCGCCTTCATGCCAATGCGCCAGGTCGTCTATGATCTTGTCCGTGGCCAGTTTTATCATAGCCTCGATCTGCTCTTTTTTCGTTTCACCGAAGGCTGATTCATCGAAATCATTTATATATAATGCGGCTTTGACGCTCAGCTGGAACACGAGATCACAACCCTTTTCCTTAAACCTTACGGGGCCCGGTATCTCAAACGCTTTAATAAATCCTGGCATAAATCCGTCTCCTTATCCGTGAGATAGATTAATTATAACCGAAGGAGGATTAGAGTCTTAACAAAATGCGGTTTTTTATCCGTTTTTTGTTAGAAAAACCTCCCCCGTCTTAACAAAAATAAAAACAAATCAGAAGAATTGTTAAATCTCCCCTTCAGTTTTAACAAAAGACAGAAATAAAACTGAATTTTGTTAAAATCCACCTCAATTCTTAACAATTTTCTTGGCAAGAAATAGAAATTGTTAAAAGCCTATTCGAGATACCAAATCATTGCTATACAATTAAACTGTTTTGTTTTGGGCTTTCGATGACGCGAAGAGGTACCACCTATGGAGAAATGGATCAGATCTGCAATCCCCGCACTGTTAATTCACTGTTCGATCGGCACCGTTTACTGCTGGAGCACGTTCAAAGAGGCTGTGGCAAACGCAATCGGAATGTCGCCTTTCGCGGTGGGCTGGGCATTCAGTCTGGCAATCTTTTTCCTCGGCATGTCAGCTGCTTTCGCAGGAAAACTCGTTGAGCTCAATATCCATAAATCATCTCTTGTCGCTGCCATCTGTTTTACGGTCGGCATGATCGGAACGGGTCTTACTATCAAATTCTGCACCGGCGTTCTCGCGCTCGTCCTGATATACATTTTCTACGGCTGCATAATGGGAATCGGCTTGGGTGTCGGTTACCTTACGCCAGTTAAAACTCTGATGCTGTGGTTCAAGGATCACAAGGGTCTGGCGACCGGCATATCCATCATGGGATTCGGCCTCGCGAAAGCAATCGCTACGCCTATCATGGAATCTCTCCAGAACAGTGTTGGCATCTCTGGCATGTTCATCATACTCGGAATCGTATACTTCATCATGATGTTCATTGGCCATCTGCTTCTCAGGAAACCCTCCGACTGGGTGGAGGCAAAGACCAACAACGACTTCAGTTATTCGATCCTGAAGAACAAGACTTTCGTAGGGATCTGGCTCATCTTCTACATCAACATCCACTGCGGACTGATGCTCATCACTTATGAAAAGCAGTTCCTCAACACACGGTTTGCAGGACTCGAAGTTCTCGCCGTCATCATCAGTATCATCCCTTCTGTTACTGCAATCTGCAATGCATTGGGACGTATCGGATACTCAACGATCTCGGACAAATTGAGAGACAGAAGCCTTATCTACGTCATCATCTTCATCTCATGCATCGTTGTTTGCGGATTATCTTTCGGCGTTATCAACGGCGTGTTGGTAATCATCCTGCTGATGGTCGTAAACCTCGGATACGGCGGTGGTTTCTCTACCCTGCCTGCGCTTCTCGAATCCAGATTCGGAATGAAGAACATTTCCAAGATCCACGGTCTGACTTTATCAGCATGGGCTATCGCAGGACTAACGGGAAACAACCTCTCTGAAGTCATCCTGAGCAACAGTGAGAACAATTACCAGTACATCATAATGACGGCAGGAATCCTCTATGCAGTCGCACTGGTCATCTGCCTGTTACTGGTTTATCAGCGTCCGGAAAAAGCAGTTAAGAACTGAGTTTATCGTTAAACAGTTCCCTGTCCATTTCAGTGAATTCGTTAAGGAGATCTTTGAACTCCTTCTCGATATCCATTCTTATTCTTTCATACCGCTTCGTTTTTGATGACAGCTCGGTCCACATTTCCGTGAACCCGGCATCGTTAACATCTATGACGCCTTTTTGTGCATCTTTGCTTATCTTGTCTTCGTCCTCAGCTCGTCACCTATTTGTAAGTTTTATTCCCGCGCGGAATATATTATATTTATAGCGAAACGAGGTCTCACATGAAACGAAGCCGGAGAACATTAGCTCTCACATTGATCGCGACGTTTGTTTTGATGTCACTGCTTGTTGCTTACACAACAGGTCTGATGTACAAAACGTCGTCTTCATATATCCTGGAACTCGGCAACGATAAAACTGCCGCTATTACTGCTGACCTCGAGAATTACCTTGATACTGCAAAATCCGTCCTCTGGGTAACCGCCGACACGGTTGACCACATGGTCGCAAAGGGCGCCACCAATGACGAGATCGTTGAATACATCACACGTGAATCAACCAATACCGAAGCCCAATTCGATGACAGCTATACAGGCTTGTACGGTGTCATCCGAGGCAACTATGTTGACGGTGTAGGCTGGACACCTCCGGAAGATTACGATCCCACGGTAAGAGACTGGTACAAGACTGCGATGGAAGCAAAAGGTGATGCTGTTATCGCCTCACCTTATGTTGATGCGCAGACAGGAAAAGTAATCATCTCCGTCGTTAAGTGCTTATCCGATCCTCACGATGTTTTGGGACTGGACTTAACACTTGCAGACATCCAGAGCACAATCGAGAACATTTCGATCGAAGGCAACGGCTACGGTTTCCTGGTTAACTACGACGGCTTTGTTGTAGCACACCACGACCCTGCGGAAGCCGGCAAAAACTACAGCACGGATCCTGATAAGGCTGAACTCTTCTCCAGAATCATGAGCACCGGCAAAGGCAACTTCGAGATGGACATCAACGGCAAGAGATGCACCGTTTTTGTCGATGAGGTTATGGATCAGTGGCATCTGGTAATAATTATTGAATCCGTAACTCTCCTCGACAATGCAAAGGGTATTCTCGTTGTAAGTATCCTCATCAGTCTCCTCGTATTCGGATTGATCTCATCGTTCTACATCATCGCTCACAGGCATGAGAGAAAGATCACCAAGCGTATGGAGGAGATGAAGGAGATCGAACACAAAAAGGATTATGAATCCAAACTCCTGATGCTCGAGAAATCTGCAGCAGACAGCGCTAACAAGGCAAAGAGCGACTTCCTCGCCGACATGTCACACGAGATCAGAACACCTATCAATGCTGTTCTCGGCATGAACGAGATGATCCTCAGAGAGTCCAAAGAGGAGCAGACATTAGAGTACGCATCCAACATCAAGAGCGCCGGCAACACCCTGCTCTCCATCATCAACGACATTCTCGACTTCTCTAAAATCGAAGACGGCAAGATGTCCCTGGTCATGGTTGAATTCGATGTGGCTGAGTGGGTCAGCGGACTTGTAAATTCGATCCAGGAGCGTGCACGCGCCAAAGGCCTGGAATTAAAGATTGACGTCGATGAATCTGTTCCTTCAAAGCTCTATGGCGATGACGTAAGACTTACACAGGTAGTAATTAACCTCCTTACAAATGCCGTTAAGTACACAGAAAAAGGCAGCGTTACATTAAGAATCAGAAACTCCGAGATCAAGGATGACAACGTCAGCCTGCGTTTCGATGTCATCGATACAGGTATCGGCATCAAGAACCAGGATATGGATAAGCTGTTCAATACTTTCGAGAGGATTGAGGAAAAGCGCAACCGTAACATCGAAGGAACGGGTCTGGGCCTCTCGATCGTAAACAAGCTCCTCACCATGATGGACAGCAAGCTCGACGTAAGCAGCCGTTACGGTGTCGGTTCCTCATTCAGTTTTTCAGTCACTCTCAAGATCGTTGACAAGGAACCCATCGGCAACTACGAAGAGAGAAGAAAACAGTTCATTATGCGCAGCCAGACAGTTGAAGAGCGTCTGTATGCGCCCAAGGCAAGAGTTCTCATCGTTGACGATAACGATATGAACCTCAAGGTTGCTAAAAGCTTCATGAAGCTCTTCGGCATTAAGCCCGACACATGCTCATCAGGTAAAGAGACTCTCGATGTACTGAAGAACAAACAGTATGACATCATCTTCCTCGATCACATGATGCCCGTGCTCGACGGTATTGAGACATTGAAACTTGCAAAGGACAAGGATATCATCCACGATGCTGTCGTCATTGCCCTCACCGCCAACGCAGTCGTAGGCGCGAAAGAACAGTACCTCAGGTCAGGCTTCAACGGATATCTGTCCAAGCCAATCGTCGTAAAAGACATCGAGAAGACGCTGAAGAAATACCTCCCTGAAGACATCATTGAAGAGGCCGTACCTGATACTGAAACAACAAAGACAACGTCCTCCCTCACCATCGACAAGGCACGCGAGATCGGACTTGATACAGATGCAGGAGTCGAGTATGCATGCGGCGAAGAAGACCTGTATCTGGATCTCCTGTCAGACTATGCAAAGGGCTGCGAAGACAAGTGCAAGGAACTTGATTCCTACTTAGATAAAGAAGACATGAAGAATTACAGCATCCTCATCCACTCACTCAAGAGCTCATCGAGGATCATCGGTGCCGATGCGATATCCGCACAGGCAAAGGATCTCGAGGATGCTTCCAAAAAGAACGACATCGATTTTGTCCAGCTCAACCACGATAATTTCAAGGAGCGTTATAAGTCTCTGGCAGCAAAGCTGCTCGGACAGGATTCCTGATAACACAAACAAAAAGAGGCTGCCTCATGCGAGACAGCCTCTTATATTTTAAGAATTAACTATATCAGTTAGGCGTTACTCTGGGAGATCCGCAGTCAGGGCAGAATCTTGAAGTGATTCCTGTCTTGCCGCAGTTTGTGCAATTCCATGCGCCTTCAACAGGTGCTGCGGGAGCCTGTGCAGGTGCGCCAGTGTTGCCGGCAACAACATTACCGAAACCTTCGCCTACCTTCTGGGATTCACCCATGATAGGAGCCATAGCGTCTCTTGTCATGTTGATAACACCGCCCATTGCACCGAGTGTTACGCCGAGGCTTGCAACGTCACCGATACCGCCTGCAGCACCGCCACCTGCGCCACCGCCGGTAATACCGTTTTGCATAGCTTCGAGACCAACCTGACGAGCTGTCTCGTCTCTGTATGTGTAGCCCTTCATCTGCATCTCAGCAGCCTCTGCCTCAGCCTTCATCTTGTAAGCTTCAGCCTCAGCCTGCGCCTTGATACGGAGAGCATCAGCATCACCCTGTGCGCTTACAGCCTTGAGCTGTGCTTCAGTCTGAGCCTCAACGATCTTTCTCTGCTGAGCAGCTTCAGCCTCAGCCTTTCTGACTTCCTCTTCACGTACCTTCAGAGTCTTGTCAGCGAACTGCTGCTTGAGACGAACGAAGTTCGGATCGTCATCGGGAGTCTGGATCGTTGTTACGTAGAACTCAGGCATAATGAGACCGTACTCATCAAGTGTTGCGTTGATGTCGTTCATCAATGCTGATGAGAGAACGTCTAAGTATGCATCGATCTCAAGAATGTTGAGGTTCTGTTCCTTAATGATGCGTGCAAGATTTGCCTTGACCTTGTTGATGATCAATGCCTTGAACATGCCTGTACCATAGGACTTGCCCTCGCCTGTAACGTCGCTCTGAACGAGGCCGTCTGTTGTACCTACGAGCTTTAGGACGAGCTTCTGGGCATCAGTAACTCTCATGTTGAAGTTACCGGATGCACCGATCTCAACGTGGAGTCCGGATGCAGGATCGAACAGTCTTACCTTGCTGTCAGTACCCCATCTGATACCCATCTGGGTGATCATGTTGATGAAGTAAACTTCGCAGTGGAAAACATTGATTCCGCCTGTACCAAGTTTCATGTAGTCACGAACCTTGGGGATGTTGTTGGTAACAAGAGTATGTCTTCCTGCCTTAAACTGATCGAAAACCTTACCGTCACGGAAGAACAACGCTTCCTGTGTCTCATGGACGATCAGCTGAGAACCGATTGTAAAATCCTCTTTCTCATGCTTGTGCGCAAGGACGTCATTACTGCCTTCGTACTTGATAACACTAATAGCTTCAACCATTTCTCTAATCTCCCTTTCTATTTATTCTTCTTGGTAATTTGTTCTGTAAACATCGCGAAAGCAATAAACGCTGCTATCGGACCGATTATTGCGATGATGACCGATAATGCCGTCGGCATGTGGAATGCATACGCCAGTATCGAGAACAGGATCAGCGGCGTTGCTGCCAGGAACGATACGATCTTGATTATGATCGCTACCACTCCGCCCCTGTAGAGGACATATCCCAATCCCGCTGAACCCAGAAGGAACAGGATGATGCATACTGCCCACGGACAGTTAAACTGCTCTCTTAAGAACAGGCTGACTGCAGCAGGAATTATAAGGCTGAATACAACTGCCCAGGGAATCTGCTTCTTACGCTCTTTCTCGATCTCTTCCTTGCAGATCTCGACCATTGCGTCAGCATCCCTGTAACCGGCAACCTTGCCCAGTTCCTTAACTGCGCTGCTCCAGGACCTCTTCTCGTAGAAGTTCTTGCCCTTGATATAGATGGCATACTTCTCAGATCTGGCGAGTCCGTCGTTGCAGATCCTTATGAGGTCAGCTGAGACTGCATCGTTGAGTTTCGAACACTCCATAACAGCAGTCTTGAACAGAAGCTTTGCTTCGTTTGCGGAAGCAACCTTCGTCTCACTCTCGATTATCTCGTTTGCTTTGGCAATACTGGCGATGATACGCGTGTACTTATCGTAATTCGGAATAACATCGGCAATGGCCCACTTGTTTCCGCAGTTGGCACAGACACAAGTACCGCCGAGATAGTTATTCACAATATCTCCGCCACATACCTTGCACTTTAATGAGATTGGTGTCGCATTTACGTCAGGCATCTCTAGTCTCCATTAAAGGTTATTTGCCGTGCGATAAGAAGTCTCTATCCCTATTCCATCTTTCTCACGCCAAGAAATATTTTATCATTTTTTATTGAGTAATGAAATATTTAACAATTTCCCGTATAAACGTACGCAATCCTCTCTCTTGCCAAATCAGCAAGCTTATATATTCTGCCAACATCCGTGGCAGGACGGTCAGTCATCTTGTATCTCGGGAAGAACCTTGAGATGTGGAGCGGGATCTCACTTCCGATAGTGTTGCCATCCTTGTCTTTAAGACCCGCTATCCAGTCTGTCAGTTCGCGCATCTCATCTTCACTGTCGTTCATATCCGTGACGATCAGCATAGTAAGTTCGACATGGCAGTCTTTTACGGCACGTTCGATGAAAGCTTTTGTGGTCTTAAGATCTCCCTTTAGCACATCCCTGTATGTCTTCTCAGACATGCTCTTGATGTCGATATTCATCGCATCGATGTAAGGAAGTATCTCTTCAAGTATAGGGAGTTCAGCCGTGCCGTTCGTTACAAGCACGTTCTTCATGCCCTTGGCCTTAACGAGCTTTGCAGAGTCTCTCACGAACTCATAACTTACCAATGGTTCGTTGTAGGTATATGCGACACCGATATTGCCTCTATCCTTAAACTTATATGCAATGTCGGCCAGCTCTTCAGGAGTTATCCTGTCATCAGGTTCAAACTCGCTTCCATCTGTTCTGGAGATATCGTAGTTCTGGCAGAACGGACAGAAAAGATTGCATCCGTAACTTCCGTACGACAGTATCTTGCTGCCCGGGCAGAAACGGGACAATGGTTTCTTTTCAATAGGATCTAACGCAAGTGCAGTCGAGCGTCCGTAATTGGCAGCAACAACAATGCCGTCCCTGCAGGTCCTTGCCTTGCAGGCACCGAGAGCGCCTTCATTGATTTCACAATGTCTGAAACACACTTCGCAGACAGCCATATTACGTGTACCTTACTACCTCAAAACGCTGGAGCTTATAGTTGTCATCTGGCGATATTCCACCCTTTTGTCTTGCTATGTCAATCTGTTCTTCGACCGTATCGATGCCATCGAGATCAGGCAGCAGCAATCCTCTTTTAAATCCGCATGAGACGATTACACCATAGCGCTTAACGTCGAGCTTGTCCGGTCCGTCGATATCTTCAGGCTCGCCCAGAATGTCGACACTGATCTCGAGAAGTTCCAATTCATCTTCCCTGACTATCTCAAATCTCGGATCACGCGAAACAGCACTGATTGCGTTGCTGATAATCTCCTCAGCAATCGAATCCTGAACAGGACAGATCGTACCAATGCAGCCTCTTAACGCACCGTTCTTGTGAACGGATACAAATGCGCCTGCCCTCCTGCTCGTTGCTTCTATCGGAAGCTCGTCAGCAAGTCCCTTCGGCAGATCTTTGGAGAACCTTAGTCTTTTTCCCGTTCTGATAAACTGCTCGATGGTTGCTCTCGCGAGCTTTACATAAGGAGAAGAATCTACGCCCTTAACCTTTTCTGCAAGCTTTTTGAGAAAGCACCTGTCCTCATTCTCAGCTCCGGGTGTGAATATGCAGATTCCATAACCGACGCCCGTTATATCCTGATGCGACAGAGCCTCTGCCTTAACATCAACACCATCGAAAGTACCGCTCATTATCACGAATGACCTGTGACCGCATTCAGCAGCTTCGTTGAGGAGCTTCTCATCGAATTCCATCATGCCGCCAAAGTCAGCTGCGGCAGCAGCTTCCATAATCTTCTTGTCGTAAACAGGACCTGCAGGATCAAATCCGTAAGGACCGTGTTCCTGAAGTTTGTGGGACAGATCGCCGCTTGCGACGATTACCGTATTGCGGCCCAGATCTTCTGCAACCTGCTTAATGTAGATTCCGAGTTTATAGTGATCTGTCAGTGACAGGCCGGACAATCCGATGCGGATTATCTTTCCGCCCTTATAGTATTTCCTGATGAAATAGAGCGGCACCATCGTACCGTGATCAAGTTCCTTGTCGCGCTCGCCCAATGTTCCGCCGGGGAAATCATCAGCATAAAGTCGTGACTGCAAAACGATTGCAAATTCCTTATCGTATGTCTCGCTGAAGCTCACCTGCGGAGCGCCGAATCTTGCGAAGCTGCCGACTGCTCCTTCGCCCGGTGATATGTGGAAATAATCTCCGTACATTATCGAATGCGGACTGATAATTACTATCGTGTCAGGAGCGATCTTTGCAATCTCCTGACCGACACGCTCGTAAGACGCAGTTGTCTCAGCTATATCTTTCTCACCGCCTCTGCCGACGGCAGGAACGATAAGCGGCGGATGTGGCACCATGTAAGCTGCAGTGATTCCCATAAGCTTTACCTCATTTGCAAATCAGCTGTTATTTCTCAGATACTCAGACACTCTCTTGAAAAATGCTTTGTTAACCGGCTTCATTTCCTCCGGCATGTCTTCGAGAGAACAGAATTTAAGTTCCGTTACCTCCGATGCCTGAGGCTTCAATTCGCCTTCATAATCGCGGCAGATGTATTTGACTCCGCAGAAATATATCTCGTCTCCGTTCGGATAGAAGTTGTGATATTCCTTACCAGAAACCGTCTCAAAAAACTCGAGCTTGCCGCACCTGATTCCAGTCTCTTCAAAAACTTCTCTTCTCGCGCACTCTTCGAAGCTCTCGCCCAATTCCATTGAGCCAGCAGGATAATCCCAGAGGCCGTTGTCAGCACGTTTCTCAATGAGGATCTCATTCTTATCGTTAACGACGAATACGCCGGCACCGGGCATTATGAGAGCGCGGTGACCGACAACCTTTCGAAGGTTCAGGATATAACCGAGATCCTGATCGTTATCACATTTATCCATATCTATATATCCTCAACCGCAATAAGCGACTGCATCAACCTGGAACTGGAGGCCGTCCTTGCCGCCGACGTGAGCGAACTCAGTTTGGATGGATTTACGAACGGGATACTTGCCGTTGAAGCGCTCCTTGATGATCTTCTCCATTGTCGGAATGTTCCATACGTCTCTGAACAGGCAGTCCATCTGAACCACGTTCTCAAGTGTAAGTCCGACCATTGCAAGTCTCTGCTCCATGTTGTCGAACGCGCCGTTGATCTGCTCGTCGATGGTTCCTCCGATGTTGCCTACACAATAACCGATAAAGCAGAAATCACCTGCCTTGATTATGCCTGAGTGTGCCCACTCTTCGTGTATATCATATCTCTCGATGTTACCCATTATCCTGTTCCTCCTGATTCAAAAATCAAAGAATTTCCATACCCGTAATTATATAACAAAACGGACCGGACACTATGGTCCGGCCCGTCTCGCGGTGTATAGTCGAGAGTGAATCAAACTATGTTTTTTATGCCTTCACAAATTCTCCTGGCAACCGCCGGATTGTTCATTGTATAAAGGTGTATGCCCTTTATGTCGCTCACCAGAAGATCGATTATCTGGCTCAGGCAGTACGACATTCCGGCATCAAAAAGTGCTTCTTTATTGTCCTCATATCGGGAAATGATGCGCTGAAATCTCTTCGGAAATGAAGCGTTGCACAATGAAACCATCCTCTTGATCTGCGCAGCGTTGATGACCGGCATTACTCCCGGAATGACAGGAACGTCGATTCCTGCTATCTCACACTCTTCGTGGAAACGGTAGAATATGTCGTTATCGAAGAAGAGCTGTGAGAGAAGAACTTCCGCACCTGCATCAACCTTTTTCTTGAGGCTCTTTATCTCAGAAACTGTGCTGGGTGATTCAGGATGGCACTCGGGATAGCACGCACCGAGGAAGCAGAAATCGTTTCTGTCCTTGAGGTATGAGATGAGATCAGATGAGTGCTTGAAATCATCTTTCGCGCTGGCATTGGGATTCGGGTCTCCACGGAGCGCCAGGATATTCTCAATACCCTCACCCTTCAGAACGCGAGCAAACTCGTCGATCTCATTCTTGTCGTAGTGAAGGCATGTGAGATGTACCACAGGTTCAATGTTGTACTCGTACTTGATCTTCTTCGCAAGCTCGATCGTCCTGTTGCAGTTGGAAGATCCGCCGGCGCCGAAGGTAACACTAATGAAGTCAGGCTTGAGTTCAGCCAGGACCTCCAAAGTCTCATCAATATTGCTGAGTTCCGTGTCTTTCTTAGGCGGGAAGATCTCAAACGAGAGACTTCTTTTTGTGTTGTATACCTGTGATACTTTCATGTCTTATCCTCTGATCTGTTTAGCTGCTGCTACGAGATTTGTGAGACTCTTAACTGTCTCTTCGTTTCCTCTGGTCTTAAGGCCGCAGTCGGGGTTAACCCAGAGCTTGCTGTCTTCGATCTTTGCTCTCATCTTTGTGAGTGCTGCGACGATCTCCTCAACTGAAGGAACGCGGGGGCTGTGGATGTCGTAAACACCGGGGCCTACCTCTGTCTTGAAGTTGTTCTCCTTCAGCGAATCGAGGATCTGCAGATCTGAACGTGATGCCTCGAAAGTAATTACGTCAGCATCCATTGCGTCGATAGCCGGAATGATGTCCGTGAACTCGCTGTAGCACATATGAGTGTGGATCTGTGTCTCAGGCTTAACCTTGCTGTGAACGAGTCTGAAAGCAGGAATTGCAAAGTCGAGATACTCGCTGTACCAGTCGGACTTTCTCAAAGGGAGCTTCTCACGGAGAGCTGCTTCGTCGATCTGGATGATGTTGATGCCGTTTGCTTCGAGATCCAGAACCTCGTCTCTGATGGCAAGAGCGATCTGGAGAATGCTCTCCTTGATGGAGATGTCTTCTCTCGGGAAAGACCAGTTAAGGATGGTTACGGGACCTGTGAGCATTCCCTTAACGGGCTTGTTTGTACAGGATTTAGCAAACTTGGACCACTCAACAGTGATTGCCTCTCTTCTTGATACGTCACCCCAGATGATCGGCGGCTTAACGTTTCTTGTACCATAGGACTGAACCCATGCCTTTTCTGTAAAGAGGTAGCCATTCAAGTGCTCACCGAAGTATTCGACCATGTCGTTTCTCTCGAACTCGCCGTGAACGATTACATCAAGTCCGATCTCCTCCTGGAGCTTGATGCACTCAGCAATCTTCTGCTTGTTGAATTCAACATATTCTTCCTTGGACTTTAAACCCTTCTTGAATTCCTGTCTGTTCTTCCTTACGTCCTGTGTCTGAGGGAAAGAGCCGATGGTTGTTGTCGGGAACAGAGGGAGACTCAGAATTTCCTTCTGGATCTTTTCTCTCTCTGCGAATTCCGGAAGTCTTACATAATCAGCGTCTGTGATTGCTGCAACCTTTGCCTGTACATCCTTATCCTCACTATCTTTGCGGCCACTAAAGAGATCCTGGTTCTTCTTATAGATCTCACTGTTCTCATAATCAATTCCGGCAATGGAAGCAATCTCCGCGAGCTCTATGAGCTTCTCCTCAGCGAAAGCGAAATGCTTCTTGTAATCTTCAGGAAGCTTTGTCTCGTTCGCGAGTGTGTAAGGAACGTGAAGGAGTGAGCATGATGTACCGAGAACAGCATTCTCTACACCGATTTCCTTCAGTGCTGCGAGCGTCTTCTTATAGTCGTTTCTCCAGATGTTCTTACCGTTTACGAGACCTGCAACGAGAACCTTATCAGAGGGAAAACCGTTTGTCTTAACGAGTTCCAATGTCTTTCTTCCCTCAAGGAAATCAAGACCGATGAGATCGAAGTCAAGCTTAATAACTTCGGAATAAATATCTCTGATATCACCGAAATATGTCTGGAGAAGAACTTTCGCGCTGTTCTTGTTTGCAAGGATAGAAGAATAGATATTCTTGAAAAGTTCGATGTCATTTGAATCGAGATCTCTTACGAGATAAGGCTCGTCGAATTCGATGAGGTCTGCACCTTTAGATGTAAGTACTGATACGAGCTTAACATATTCTTCTGTGAGCTTGCCGGACACGTCGCTGATCTTCTTTGCACCTGTGAACTTAGCAAGCTTTAAGAATGTGAAAGGGCCAACTACTGCAACCTTTGTATCAACACCGAATTCTCTTGCTTCCTTGTATTCATCAACAGGCTTGGTTCCTACGAGCTTGATCTCTGTATCGTCGTCGATCTCAGGTACGAGATAGTGGTAATTTGTGTTGAACCACTTCTTCATTGCGAGAGCCTTAACGTTGCCCTTATCGCCCTGATAGCCTCTTGCAAGAGCGAAATATGTCTCGAGTTCAGAGAGGCCAAGATCCTTATATCTCTGAGGGATAACGTTGAACAGGAATGCCGTGTCGAGAACGTTGTCGTAGAAAGAGAAATCGTTTGAAGAGATGTATGTAATGCCTGCTTCCTTCTGCTTGAGAAGGTCCTCTTTTCTGATCTCCTTTGCAACTGCCTGAAGTCCTGCTTCGTCGAGTTCGCCCTTGAAGAACTTCTCTGAAGCGAACTTGAGTTCTCTGTCTTTACCTATTCTCGGATAGCCGATGACTGATGTTTTCATATGTATTTCCTCCGTGTGGGTTCGAAATTTTGTTGTCTCGGAGTATAATCCCACCTTGCCAATGGGTAAAATACATATAACCTGCGTTTATCAATAGATAAAATCTATGGCAAGTAGTAAAATGCTATTGCAATCTATTTGAGAGGAATGTCTGTCCCATGACCTATAAACAGCTCCAATACATAGTTACAGTAGCAGAAGAAGGCAACATCACGAGTGCAGCCAAGAAGTTGTTCATCGCGCAGCCGAGTCTTACTTCAGCCATCCGCGAACTTGAGAATGAATACGGAATAACGATCTTCATGAGATCGAACAAGGGTATTAAGCTGACCTCCGAAGGCGAGGAATTCTTAGGTTATGCAAGACAGGTATTGGACCAGACGACGCTCATTGAAGAGCGCTATAAGGGTAAGTCGTCCGGCAAACTGAAGTTTTTCGTATCAGCGCAGCACTATTCTTTCGCTGTTGAAGCATTCGTTGAATTGCTCAAGCGGAGCGGTGCCGACAAATATGAATTCCACATGAGAGAAACACAGACGTTCAATATCATTGACGACGTTTCACACTTAAGGAGTGAGATCGGAATTCTGTATCTGAATAAGTTCAACGAAGAAGTAATCACCAAAACATTAAGGGACAACAACCTCTCATTCACACCCCTGTTCAAGGCTGAACCTCATGTTTTCATAGGCAAGAATTCACCCCTTGCATCGAAGAGATATCTGACACTCGAAGACTTAAAGCCATACCCGCGTCTGTCTTACGAACAGGGCAGCCATAACTCTTTCTACTTCTCTGAGGAAATCCTGAGTACGGAAGACAGTGACAAGGAACTGGTAGTATTGGACCGTGCGACACTTTTTAACATGCTGATCGGTCTTAACGGTTACACGATCTGCAGCGGCGTCATTAACGAAGAACTCAACGGACCGAACATCATTGCCAAGAAACTGAAGGTCGATGATTACATGGAGATCGGATACATACTTCCGAACTCCATTCATCCGTCGCATCTAACCGAGGAATATATCGGGATACTAAAAGACCTCATTAAGAAAGGCCGCCGTTAAATCACTTCTGGATGTGGTATCCGCCGTCGACAAATACGTTGGTTCCCGTCATGTAATCTGACATCTCAGACAGAAGCGGGATAACTACGCCTGCAACGTCTTCAGCTGTTCCGAGTCTTCCCTGCGGAATGATCTTCTCAGACGCTTCCCTGACTTCAGGCTTATCAAAAGATGCAGCTGTCATTCCGGTATAAGTAAACCCTGGAGCCACGGAATTAACCTGGATATTAAACGGCGCAAGATCCAGTGCCATCGCGGAAGTCAAGGAAACGACCGCGCCTTTTGACGCCGCATAATCAACCATGTTGTTGCGGAAAATCGAAGCTCTGATACAGCTGATGTTAACGATCTTTCCCTGCTTCTTCTCGATCATGAATTTGGAAACGCACTTGCTGACAATAAACGCTCCTGTTGTATTCACATCGATGATCCAACGGAACGAATCAGTATCCATCTCATAGAACGGAACCGAATTTCCCCATACGCCTGCGGCATTAACGAGACCTGAGATCTGACCGTGTGCTTCATGTATTTTCCTTACGGAATCACTTATCTTATCCTCATCAAGAACACTGCATTCAATATGCTTATAGGATCCATTAACGATAGTTCCGCTCTTCATGTCGATACCATAGACTACAGCACCGTTTTGAAGCAGCTTCTCCGCACAGCTCCTGCCTATGCCGGAAGCAGAACCGGTAACAATATAGACTTTATTCTCAAAACTCATAATACGTAACCCCCATTAATTTTGAGGAAATCCGTTAAACCAGGCTCTCTCATCGAAAGACTTCTTTATTGGCATCTTCGCTTCGTTTTCAGGAACACCTACCGGCAGGAAGCAAACGAGTTCGTAATCTTCGGGAACGCCGAGTATCTTCGCCATGACATCTGCAATGCCGTCATCATCAGTGATGTGGCCTTCGTACCAGCAGCTTGCATAGCCGAGTTCAACGATCTCAAGAAGCATGTTCTGGATCGCAGCGGAATAATCCTGCACTGCAAAGCACTTGTCCCGGTATGCATTGATGCGCTTTGTGAGAACGCAGATTGCAGCAGGCGCAGTCTGCGCAATAGGCGGATCGATGACACTCTTAAGCTTTGAGAGTAATTCAGGATCGTCAACTGCGATGAGACTTGTTGTCTGTTTGTTGCATCCTGAAGGAGCAGCGAGACCTGCCTCCATGATCTTAACGAGATCTTCTCTAGGAACCTGTGTATCCTTAAACTTTCCTCGGTAACTTCTTCTGAAATTGATTGCTTCAAATACGTTCACTGTAACTTACCTCTTGCCTGTTCTTATGAAATCGATGAGTTTCTCAAGGTCATCAAATTCATCGTAATCGCCCATGATGCCTTCACGGTGATATACGATCCCTGCCTGCTCATTGCGTTCCAGACAGTCGAGAAGCTCCTCGACTCCATATCTGTGAGCGAACTCGGCAAAAGCCTTTGCCTTGATTTTTTCCTTATAAAGTCCTTTGTCGCATTCCTCGGGTGTGCACTCAAAGCATCCGTTTATGCCTTTGGCGATTCCGCATTTTCTGTTCTCACACCACTCGGCATCCTTGCACCAGGACAGTTCCTTGAATCCGTCCTTTTTGCATCCCTTGCATTCAACATTTTCAGAGCACAGGCAGCATGCCAGTCCACATCTTGCAATTCCTAATTCACGTTTCATATTATCCTCCACACATTTCCAAATACCCGGTCAAAGACATTATATCAGCAAGCACCTCATAAAACGCTTGAAAACACGCAATTTCACAGCAATTTGTAATCGAACAGTAAAAACCCGTTTTGGTTAAAAAATATAATAAATATGATACAATTAAGGCAAGCTTTTTCTGCGCGGGGTGATTTCTATGACGAAGTGGATAATTGTAGTTGACGACGATACAGCCAACCTTAAGATCGCAGGTCACATCTTGAGCAAAAACAACTTCCGTGTTACTGCTCTGAAATCCGGCAAGTCTTTCCTTGAATATATCGACAGCAATGGTATGCCGGATCTTGTTCTTCTTGACATCAAGATGCCGGAAATGGACGGCTTCGAGACACTCGACAGATTGCGCGAGATGGAAGTCAAGAGAGGCGTAATGAAGACCCCCGTCATCTTCCTCACAGCAGATGAGGACGCTGATACCGAGACACGAGGATTCGAGGTCGGCGTATCCGACTTTATCAGAAAGCCCTTTAATCCTGACGTACTCATCAGACGTATCGGCAACATCATGTCAAACAGCCAGGAGATGCAGAGCCTTAAGAATGAGGCATCCACAGATATGCTGACAGGTCTCCTCAACAAGGCTGCCACAGGTGCTGAACTGTCCCGCGTATGCTCACAGGCCACAGGCTGCCTCATGATGATCGACCTCGACTCTTTCAAACTGGTAAACGATATCTACGGCCACGACATGGGCGATAAAGTGCTCATCGCGTTTGCCGAACTCATTAGGAAAACTGTACCCGCAGGAAGCACATGCGGACGTATCGGCGGCGACGAGTTCGTTGCTTTCGCATCCGGAGTAACAAATGACGAAAAAGTAAAAGAGATGACCAGAAGGCTCAACGATGAACTCGTTGCCCTGGCAAAGCAGCTCATGGGTGAAGACATGGCGATCCCGCTCGGAACATCAGTCGGCGCGATCTTCGTTCCGAGATTCGGTAACGATTACAACTCACTCTTAAAGCTCGCTGACAAATCTCTTTACAACGTAAAGAAAAACGGTAAGCACGGATTCGAACTTTACGACGAGGAAGCTTTCGATGACACAAACAACTCTGAACTCGACATCAAGGCGATATCAGAGATCTTAGGCGAGCGTTCTATCCAGAACACTGCTCTCCAATTGGATAGGGAAGCTTTCTCACACGTTTACCGTTACATCGTAAGATACGCATTGAGACACAACATCAACGTTTGCAAGATTCTCTTCACTCTCACACCCGAAGACGGAATCACAAACGGCAATTTCGCTGATATCGTAGACGAGTTCGGAACGCATATCAGACAGTCTCTCCGTAAATCAGATATCTACATGAGGAACAACAAGAAACAGTATTTTGTTCTCCTCACCGACATAAGAGAAGATTCATACAGAAAAGTTGCAGACCACATTGTTGAAGGCTGGAGCGAAAAGCGCAAAGGCACTCTGAAGGTTACATATACAACCGAATTTGTCCGCGGCAATTCCAAGTATTATCAGATCAATGACAAGCAGCATGTAATCCTCGTAGATGATGACGACATCAACCGTCAGGTATCCGAGAGAATACTCCGTCTGGGCGGCATCGAGGTAACAACCCTGAGCTCCGGCGAGTCACTGCTTGACTATCTTGAGAAGGATACCACCCTTCCCGATCTCATTTTGCTTGATGTTAAGATGCCGGGACTTGACGGTTATGAGA
>Ga0310786_10002701_pt1 | contig 26689 bp, 41 predicted proteins | sample AusTroGonzalo_MG_FD_203881 | JGI IMG/M metagenome (GOLD analysis project Ga0310786, IMG submission 203881) | Bovine rumen microbial communities from tropical cattle in Woodstock, Queensland, Australia - Gonzalo_03 (v2) (version 2) | ecosystem: Host-associated > Mammals > Digestive system >...
CCATTGTTTTAGATAAATCTCACCCGAGTTATAAAGGGGTTAAACAAACCAGGGCGAACAATGTCGAAAGATAACGCGATTTACTCATACTACCAGGGAATTAAAAACGGAACGTTCACCGTTGGAACGTGGATCACGCTCGTTTACGATTACATTGTCCAGGGACTCGAGGCGAAGGAATTCTATTTCGACCAAAAGAAGGCGAACGACGTAATCGAATGGATTGAAACGCATTGTTTCCATACCGAGGGACCTCTCGCACCCGGACCGTTAAAGCTGGAGCTATGGCAAAAGGCTTTTATATCGGCTATATACGGAATTGTCGACGAAAACGGACGGAGACAGTTTCGCGAGGTTCTGCTCGTTGTAGGACGAAAGAACGGGAAAACGAAACTCGCGTCGTCGCTGGGAAATTATGAGTTTCGACATGGAGGTTTTGGTTCTCGCGTTTTCTGTATAGCTCCGAAGCTCGACCAGGCGGACCTTGTCTATAATGATTTATGGACAATGGTTACACTTGATCCCGAGTATAAGGAATTAAAAGAATATTGTTCCGAGAAGAACGCGCAGCGTTTAAAAGTACATGACGACTCGGAATTGCCGCGTCATAGAATGAGCGATTTAGCGGTTCCGGCTACAAATAGCACCGTAAAGAAGATCGCGTTTTCGGCTAAAAAATCGGACGGTTTTAATCCGTCCTTTTGTATTTGTGATGAGGTCGCAAGCTGGGAAGGGGACGCCGGGTTAAAACAATACGAAGTATTAAAAAGCGGAATGGGAGCTCGTCCCGAGGGAATTCTTTTATCGTGTACGACCTCGGGTTACATTAACGACTCAATTTACGACGAGCTTCTAAAACGAGCGACGCGTTTCCTATTAGGCGACTCAAAAGAGAAACGTTTTCTCCCGTTCCTTTATATGGTCGACGACGTCGAAAAATGGAACGATATTAACGAGTTACGAAAGAGTAATCCGAACCTCGGGAATTCGGTTTCGGTCGACTATATGCTCGAGGAGATCGCGGTCGCGGAAGGTTCGTTATCTAAACGGGCGGAGTTTATTTGCAAATATTGTTGTATTAAGCAAAATTCGAGCCTTGCCTGGTTGGGTTCAAACATAATCGAAAAAGCAACGGGCGAAGCTCTCGACCTGGAGGCGTTCCGGGGTTGCTATTGCGTCGGAGGCGTCGACCTCTCGCGAACGACCGACTTAACGGCGGCGTGTATTGTTATTGAGAAGGACGGGGAGCTTTATGTTTTCTCGCGGTTCTTCTTACCGTCCGAACGAATAGAGGACGCACAAGCGGCGGACGGCGTTCCGTATAACTTGTATATACAACGTGGGTTATTAATGCCGTCCGGGGCGAATATCGTCGAATATACGGACATTTTTAATTGGTTTAAAGAATTAGTCGAACAATACGAAATATACCCTTTAAAGGTCGGATACGACCGTTATTCGGCTAATTATTTAGTCCAGCAGATGAGCGGTTACGGTTTCCACATGGACGACGTTTTCCAGGGGTTCAATTTACACCCGGTTATCCAGGAAGTCGAAGGATATTTAAAGGACGGTCGAATACATATCGGAGATAACGATTTACTGAAAATTCATTTTTTCAATTCGGCTTTAAAAATCAGTACGGAAAAAGGACGCTCGAAGTTAGTAAAGATTAGACCGAACGCGCACATCGACGGAATGGCGGCTTTATTGGACGCGATGACAGTTCGTCAAAAGTGGTTCGCGGATATTGGTCGACAGTTAGAAAACATAACGGAAGGATAAAAACTCTATGGGGCTTTTGGAAAAAATTTTTAGGCCCAGCGAGGCGAAAAAATCGGAGGACGCATTAAGGGAGGCGCGGAAATATTTCGAAACCTTTACGGCGTATTCTCCGATTTTTACGAATTGGGGCGGGGCGATCTATGAAAGCGAGATCGTCCGAGCAGCAATCGACGCCAGGGCGAGACACATTTCGAAACTCAAAGTCGAGACAATCGGAACGGCGAACCCGTCGTTACAGAGCAAACTCGCACTCGGGCCGAACCAATGGCAGACCTGGAGCCAATTCTTATATAGACTCTCGACAATTCTCGACGTCAATAATACGGCGTTCATTGTTCCGGTATTTGACGAGAGAATGATTATAACGGGCGTTTATCCGGTTTTACCGTCAATGTGTTCGCTGGTTGAATATGAGGGCGAAGTTTGGCTCCGTTATCAGTTCTCGACCGGGCAATATGCGGCGGTTGAGTATAAGAAATGTGCGTTATTGACTAAACATCAATATCGAAACGATTTCTTCGGAGACTCAAACATTCCGCTCCGGGAGACAATGCAGCTAATCCACATACAGAACCAGGGTATCGAGGAAGGCGTGAAAAACGCGGCGACGTTCCGTTTTATGGCAACGTTGAACAATTTCTCGAGCGCGTCTGATCTCGCGAAAGAGCGCGAAAGGTTTACGGAAGCCAATCTCTCGACGGAGTCAAAGTCGGGCGGTTTCCTTTTGTTCCCGAACACTTATCGAGACATAAAACAAATAGACGTAAAACCGTATTCGGTTGACGCGGACCAAATGTCGCAGATACGCGAAAACGTCTTTAATTATTTCGGAGTCTCCGAGGAAGTGTTACAGAACAAAGCGAAAGCGGACGAGCTCGAAGCCTTCTTTGACGGGGCGATCGAACCGTTCGCGATCCAGCTTTCGGAGGCATTAACGAGAATGTTGTTCTCGGAACGAGAACGAGCCCAGGGTTCGAAAGTTCTCGCAACGGCGAACCGCTTACAGTATATGAGCGTTTCGCAAAAAGTACAAATGGCGAAAGAGCTCGGAGATAGAGGCGCGATCCTTATAGACGAAATAAGAGAGCTCTTTAATTACGAACCGTTGCCGGACGGGGCCGGACAAGTCGCGCCAATTAGAGGCGAATACAAAGCAACGGACGAATTAACGGAGGACGGAAACAATGCCGAATAAAAAAGATAGAGAATACAGAAATATGACAATACAAACCCGGGACGATATTCCGGGCGAGGAAGAACGAAAGATCGTAACGGGTTACGCGAGTACGTTCGAAGAACCTTATAAATTGTTCGCCTGGGAAGGCGGCGAATATTGGGAGGTTGTAGATCGCAGCGCGTTCGATAATACGGATATGTCGGACGTTATCATGCAATACGACCACGAAGGACGCGTTTTCGCGAGAACGAGAAACAATACGCTCGACGTTACGGTCGACGATCACGGGCTAAAAATCGACGCGGACCTCGGAGGAACAGAGATCGGACGCGAGCTCTACGAAGAAATCCGCGGCGGTTATACGGATCGAATGAGCTTCGGCTTTACTGTTAACGACGAAAGCGAGGAACGAGAAAAACTCGACAACGGCGTTGTTAAGTATACCCGGAGAATTCTTTCCGTTAATAAACTCTATGACGTTAGCGCGGTTTCGCTGCCAGCGAATGACGGAACGGAGATCGGAGCCGACGCGACGGCCCGTTCTATTCGTTGTCTTTCCGACGGAGTGATCGGGAAGGACAGAGCGGAGCGACTCGAGGCGGAGAAGCTGGAGCTCGAGCGTTACAGAGCATTAGTTAAAGCAAAAGCGTTGGGAGGTAATTCCAAATGACAAAAGACGAAATCATGGCCCTCGGATTTGAGGAAATCGAGACGAGGCGCGTCGAGATCGTTAACGAGCTTGCAGAGGCCGATAAAGAAATGATCGAGGCACTTAATACAGAGCTCGACAATCTCGAGGAGCGCAAGAGAACGCTCGAAGCCGAAGTCGAGGAAAAGAGAAAGGCAGCCGAAGCCGTCGCGCTCGGAGCCGGAAAAGAAATCGAAACAAGAAAGGAAGATAAGACAATGTCAAATCTCGAAGTTAGAAATAGCCGCGAGTATATCGAGGCATTTGCAAAGTACGTTAAAACGGGCAAGGACGCCGAATGTAGAGCACTCCTTACCGAAAACGTAGACGGAACCGTTCCCGTCCCGGAATTCGTAGAGAGTAGAGTTCGCCAGGCTTGGGAACGCGACGAAATTTGGAACAGAGTTTCAAAGACATACGTTCGCGGAAATCTTAAGGTCGGTTTTGAGATCAGCGCAACCGACGCGACATTCCATGAGGAAGGCACCGACGCACCGGCAGAGGAAGAGCTCGTTCTCGGTATCGTTAATATGGTTCCATGGAATATTAAAAAGTGGATCACCGTTTCCGACGAGGTTCTCGCACTTGGAGCCGAGGAATTCCTCGCTTATCTTTACGATGAGCTTACTTACAAAATAATCCAGGCCGCAGCCGGAGCCGTTTGTCAGCTTATAATGTCAGCACCGACAACGAGCACATCGTCAGCGGTTGCCGTTTCCGAGATTACGGGACCGGTCGCAATCGATAAGATCATCGACGCGATCGCTACGCTGGGCGACTCCGCGCAGAACCTTGTATTTATCGGTTCCGGATCGACTATCGCAGCCGTAAAGAAATCCGCACTCCAGGCAAATTACGCTTTCGATCCATTCTTCGGACTTACTGTTATACAGAAGGAAGGCGTCGACGGGGCTATTGTTGGCGACCTTGCCGGAGTCCAGGCAAATCTCCCGGAAGGCGATACGGTTCGCTTCAAGTTCGACGATCTGTCGCTGGCAGAGGCCGATCTCGTAAAGATTGTCGGCCGTCTCATGGCAGCGATCGCCGTAACTGGTCCGAAAATGCTGGCCCGTATTACTGACGAGTCGGAAAGCGGCGAGGAATAATCAATAAAAACGGGGCGGTTCTTAAAGGGCCGCCTCATTTCGTGAGGTAAAAAACAATGCTCGAAAAAGTGAGAAACGCGCTTCGAATAAAAACGCATGCGCTCGACGACGAATTGTCCGATCTTATCCAGGCGGCTATTCTCGATCTCGGTATTGCCGGAGTCCAACCGGAGGAAATTAACGAGCTCGTTGAAACGGCAATAATCACATATTGCAAAATGAGAAACGGAATTCCCGAGGATTACGACCAGCTAAAAAAAGCATACGACGAAATGAAAGCGCAAATGTCGAACGCTTCGGGTTATACAGTATGGGAGGTTAATCTCCATGTATGACGACGTCGCTATTTTAAAAGCATACGGGGAGCCGACGTTCGACGAATACGGAAACGAAATTCTTCCAATTATCGAAACGGAGATTTTTGTTCAGCCTCGAGGCGTTTATTCTTCGGAATATTATAACGCCGCGCAGCTTGGATTAAAGCCGTCCGTAACGTTATATATTTCGAACCGTCTCGACTATGAGGGACAAAAGGAATTGACGTTCGACGGGAGAGATTATTCCGTTATCCGCGTCGATTGGAACGCGCAGCGCGACGGGATTTCCCTTATATGCGAGGAGAGAACGGACAATGGCTCTTGATTTAGTAACGGATCAGCTTGCGGAAATATTCGACGCTTACAATAAAGAATTTAAACGCAAGGTTAACAACTCCGTTGATACGGTCGGGAAAGAGGCCGTCGCAAAACTCAAAGCAACGAGTCCGAAGAAAACGGGCGATTATGCGAAAGGGTGGAGACTCAAACGCGAAAGGGGGAGTAACGGAATTAACGACGTTACGATCCATAACGCGACGGATTACCGTTTAACGCACTTACTCGAAAACGGACACGTTATCCGAAACAAAAAGGGAACGTATGGACGGACAAGCGGAATAAAACATATCGCTCCGGTCGAGGATTATTTTAATTCCGAAGTCGTCGAAGAAATCAAAAGGGAGCTCGAACAATGACATTATTCGAAATATTAACAGACGAAGAAAACGGGCTCGGGCTTCCGGTCGTATATTCTCATTTTACGAAACGCGACGCTCCGAAAGAGCCTCCCTTCCTGGCTTATTTAGGAAGCGGACAAGACAATTTTGAAGCGGACAATACATATTATTGGAGCGCGAACCGTTATCAATTAGAGTATTATTTCACGAAAAAAGACGAAGCAAAGGAAGCCGCGATCGAGTCGGTATTACTCGCGAACGGTTTCCTATACGAAAAAAGCGAGGACGTTTTCATCGAGGACGAGGGCGTTTTCGTTATCTATTACAACATTTAAGGAGTTTTAATCATGGCAAACAAGGTTGAATTCGGTATAAGCCAGCTGCACGTTGGAACATATACCGACGACGGCAACGGGAACGTTACACTCGGATCGCCATACCACCAGAAGGGAGCCGTTTCTTTCTCACCGGAGGAACAGAGCGAAAACTCGACATTTTATGCGGATAATATTGCTTATTGGAGCGGTTATTCCGGCGGAACGTTCGAGGGCGATCTCGAGGTTGCACTTTTCGACGACGATTTTAAAACGAAATTCCTCGGATATAAGAGACTCACAAACGGCGGCCTTGCGGTCGTAAAGAACGCAACGAAGCCGAATGTTTATGTCGCGTTCCAGGTTGAAGGCGACGCAGAGTCCCGTCGCGTAATTTTCTATAATTGCACGTTCGGAGTTATCTCTCGCGAGTTTAATACAATCGAGGAAAATAAAGAGCCGACAACGGAGTCTATTAATATTACTTGCGTTGGCGACAATAATTCCGGAGTTTCGAGAGCGGTTCTCAAACCGGACGACTCGGGTTACGACGATTTATTTTCAAATCCGTCAGCACCGGAGCTCGAGAGCGAGTCTTAATCGACAAGGGGCGGAGCGGTTTGTTCCGTCCCTTATTTTTTTAACGGAGGCCAAACAATGGAAAAAATAATAAAGATCGGAGAACGCGAGGTCCGGCTTAATAATAATATGGCTTGGACAATGGAGTATAAAGATCAGTTCGGAAAGGATATTCTTCCGGTTATGCTCCCGTTAATCGCGTCAATAATGGAAGGTATCGCTTCGGTTGTGTCCGAAGCTGGGAAGGACGGCGAAATAACGGTTTCAAATCTCGCGGAAGCCATAGAAGGCCGTTCTATTGACATATTGCTGCCATTGTTCCAGGCGGATTTCACCGACATTGTAATTAATGTCGTTTGGGCTATGGCAAAGGCAGCCGACGAGCGAATTGATCCGCCTAAAAAATGGATACGTCAATTTGATGAAGGTTTTTATTTGGACGAGGTCGTTCCGGAAGTTTTCGACCTGGTTATTAAGGGTTTCGTTTCGTCAAAAAACCGGGCGAGGCTGGAGGAGATACGCGAGAGTCTAAAAGCACTCCGGCCCACAATATAACCGTTGACGAAATCATTCTCGCCGGACTCGAGCGAGGTCTCACAATGTCCGATATTCGTAAAATGCAAGTCGGACACGTTGTCGATTTTTGCATGAGTTACAACGAACGACAGAAATCCGCGCAAGAGGCCGAAAAACGGGCAGAGGCGAAAGGAAATAGACGCAAGGCAACACAGAACGACATTAACGCGTTCTTCGGTTAGAGGCAAAATAAATGGCTGGAAACATTAAAGGAATAACAATCGAATTTAGAGGGGACACGACCTCGCTCGATAAAGCACTCCGAACGGTTAATAGAGAGACGAGCGCACTCGACAGAGAATTAAAACAAGTCGATAAGGCTTTAAAATTTAACCCGACGAACGTCGACCTTTGGAGACAAAAGCAGCAAATCCTAACAGAAAAAATCGACAAAACAAAGGAAAAGCTCGAGCTTCTCAAAAAGGAACAATCGAACATGGACGCCGCCGGAGTCGATAAGAATTCCGACGAATACCGAAAGCTCGAAAGGCAGATTATCGAAACAGAGTCGAAGTTAAAGTCTTTCGAGGCCCAGCAGCGGAAGATCGGACAAGTTAATTTAAGAGCTGCCTCCGAACAGTTTAAAGAAATGGGTAACAAGCTCACGACGGCCGGGAACGCCATGAAAGGGCTATCAACGGCAGCGGCGGCGGTTCTCGCTTCTATGGGCGCGATAACTGTTAAATCGGGCAAATGGGCGGACGATATTAACACGCTCTCGAAAAAATACCACATCGGAACCGACGAATTGCAGAAATACTCCGCAGCGGCGGACCTTGTCGACGTTGACGTTAACACGATTGCGAAATCGCACACTCGATTAATTAAAGCCATGTCGGGATCGGAGGACGAAACCGGAGCCCAGGCCGCCGCTTTTGAGAAACTTGGAATTTCTATAACAGACGCAAACGGAGAGCTTCGAGACGCGGACGACGTTTGGAACGAAGTTATAAAAGCACTCGGAGACGTCGAAAACGAAACGGAACGCGACGCTCTCGCTATGGAGCTTTTAGGGAAATCCGCTTCCGAGCTTAATCCGTTAATCGAGGACGGAGGCGAGGCTTATCGGAATTTGTCCGAAACTCTCGCGAAATACGATCTCGATTTTATTGACCAGGACACGCTCGACAGAGCAAACGAGTTTAATGACGAGCTCGATACTATAAAAGCAATCGGGACCGTTGCATTTCAGCAGATAGGAACGCAACTCGCCTCCGCACTCGCTCCAGCACTCGAGAAGGTCGTCGATTGGGTTGGAAAACTTGCACAATGGTTTACGCAGCTATCTCCAAAAACTCAAGCGATAATCGCCGGAGTCGCCGGGTTCGTTGCCATTCTCGCGCCGCTTCTTTTGGGACTCGGAAAGGTTTCTTTCGCTATTAGTTCGATAATGTCATTAATGGCGACTCTCGGTCCGGCAATCGGCGGAATAATGACGGGTTCGTTATTGCCAATAATCGCCGTTATCGCTGCCGTCGTTGCTGCCGGAATTCTTCTTTATAAGAATTGGGACAAAATCAAAGCGTTTGCGAAAAACCTCCAAACCGCACTACTTAAAACATTTAAGGACATTAAGACGAAAATAATAACGACCTGGACCAATATTAAAACGGCGACGTCGACGGCATGGAACAATATAAAAACGGCGATCACTACTCCAATTATCGCCGTTTGGAACAAAATAAAATCGACAGTTAACTCCATTAAATCAACGTTGTCGAACGCTTGGAGCAGCATAAAATCGACGGCGTCGAACGCCTGGAGCTCGATAAAGGAAAAAATTGCCGGGCCGTTTGATAAGGCAAAAGAGAAGATCAGCGGAATTATTAAAACGATTAAAGGCTGGTTCCCGATTAATCTCGGAAACCTTTTCAAAGGAATTAAAACGCCGCATTTCAAACTAAAAAAAGATACGGCGGAAGTGTTCGGGAAAACGATCACATATCCGACGGGGTTCGACGTTTCGTGGTACAAGAAGGGCGGAATTTTCGACAATCCGTCTTTAATCGGCGTTGGCGAAGCTGGACCGGAGGCGGTTGTCCCTCTTAATACATTATGGGATAAACTCGACAATATCGCGGAAGCGTCCGGGGCTGGAGGAATTGTTATAAACGTTTATGGTTCCGCGAATATGAGCGTTAACGAATTGGCCGCAGCGGTTGAACAGAAATTAATCCAGGCACAGAAACGGAGGTCTCTCGCATGGCAATAGCAAAGACGGGAGCAATTTATAAGGCGTTAAATTTTGACGGAAAAAGCTCCAGGACATACGGCGTATATATAACGGGCGAAGCGGTTTATAACGCTCCGGAACGCGAGGTCGAAATGATCGCCATTCCGGGACGAAACGGAGCGTTCGCTTTAGATCGCGGTCGCTTCGAAAATATTACGGTTACATATCCGGCCGGAATATTTGCGGACAACGAGGCAGATTTTGCGGAGGCAATTTCGAATTTTAGGAATTACCTCTGCTCCCGTTCGGGATATTGCCGTTTAACGGACGAGTATAATCCCGACGAATACCGACTCGCGGTTTATAAAAACGGACTCGAAGTTTCTCCGGCTCTTTTGAGGGCAGGGGAATTCGAAATTACTTTCGAGTGCAAGCCTCAAAGGTTTTTGACGAGCGGCGAGACGGCGGTTTCGGTTGTTTCGGGCGGAACGCTAACAAATCCGACTTTATTTCCTTCGAGTCCATTAATCGAAGCTACGGGATACGGGACAATAGATATTAACGGAGCACAAATCGTTGTCGATAATGTCCCGATAGGATTAACACAAGTCGTAGGATCGCTTTCGTCCAATGTATTCCCATATACTTTTACATTCAATGACGAGTATGCGAACCCGGGGGACCTTTTAACAATGAAGGGCCTAAAGCGAACGGGGATATATTTTACAATCAATTATGGAGCTGGTTATTCCGGATATGCCTCGTTCGATAGTGCGACGGCAACTAATGGAGGGAATTACGCTCCGGACGGAGTAACCTCGCAAGGGTTTACTCTCGACAATCTGTCATTTACATATGGAACATCGAGCACAAAAACATCTGTTGCGACAGTTTTAATTAGTACGGCAAATTATGGAGTCCTTACTGTAACGATAACAATTTCGATCGCTTACAATGGAAGTAATAGCTTTACATTTAGCACGTCGCAAACAGTCCCGGTCCAATTATCAATAATAAATGGGCGAATGGAGCTCGAATGGGTTAAGCTGGACAGTACACAATCCGCACTTGGTAATCCAATGTATATAGATTTAGATATCGGAGAAGCATATAAAATCGAGAACGGTTCTGCTATATCAGTTAATGACGCCGTTTCAATTCCAGCAGAATTGCCGACGGTTGCCGCTGGTTCTAATACAATAACATATGACAATACTTTTACTAACTTTAAAATTCTTCCGAGGTGGTGGAAGGTATGATCCCGATTATTTACGAAAAAGACGAAACAAATTTCGTTAGCAACGGCCTCGGACGTTTACGGGATTGTATTTCGTGCATAGTAACAGAAGAACGAAACGGGGTATATGAGTGCGACTTTGAATACCCGATTACGGGCGCGAATTACGATTTAATCCAGCTTGGGCGAATTATTGGCGTTACACATGACGACACGGGCGACATTCAGCCGTTCGATATTGTTAGTTATGAAAAGCCGATCGAAGGGATCGTAACATTTCACGCGGTCCATATTTCATATCGTTTGAGTTTTCAAACGGTTTGGAGTTCATCAATTAACAGTTTGGCGGCCGCGTTTACATTATTCGGGAACGTAACCGGGACGCCGTTTATATATTGGACCGACAAAACAAGTTCGGGCTATCTCGCAGCGGCCGACGGTATTCCGAGAAGCGTTCGTCAAATGCTCGGCGGAATAGAGGGCTCCGTTCTTGACGCTTACGGTGGCGAGTATGAGTTTGATAAATGGATCGTAAAACTTTGGGCGTCGCGTGGTGAAACGAGAGATTTCTCTATTCGTTACGGCGTTAATATGATCGATTTCAACGATGAAACCGATATTTCGGATAATTGGTCCGCTTGCGTTCCATATTGGACGGACGGGGTTGATAAAGTTATTGGTAGCAGACAGACGAGCGGTTCCTCAACTATAACGGGACGAGGCGAAACCGTTCCGCTTGATCTTTCGGATAAATTTGAAGATAAACCAACAAACGCACAAGTCGAAGCAGCCGCTCGGAGCTATATGTCGACTAATCAGCCATTTCTTCCGGCTCAAACGATAGAGGTTTCGTTTATTCGCCTCCAGGATATGAGCGAATATGACGAGTTCGACAATTTGCTTCGTTGTAGTTTGTGCGACACGATTAACGTTATATTCCCGGACTATTCGACGCAAGGCAAATATAAAATCGTTAAAACCGTTTGGGACGTTCTTTCCGGACGTTATGAGGAAATGGAGCTCGGGAAACTTTCGACAACACTCGCGGAAGCTCTCGGGATAAGTGAAAGCACAGACAAAGCGGCGGACATTCTTTCGGGCAACGTTACGATCGGCGGAGATTTAATCGTTAATGGGACGATCACATCGGACGGACATTCCTCGCAAATAGGTTGGAGAAATTTCGGAGGCGATACAAAAAACAATGTCGCGTCGGGAACAACACTCGTTCAAATATCAAACGACGAGATTTCACTCGATCCCGGTCGTTGGTTGCTCATTGGCGAGGCACAGTTTCCAGCTTCTACGACGGGTATTCGTGAGCTTGCATGGTATAGTGGTACAACATTGTTGAACGCAAGTTATATAACGACACCGGGGACAAGCGGACAACCGACGAGGCTCCAAAGTTGCGTAACTGTCTTGCTTACGGCTTCGACAACAATGAATTTATACGCCGCGCAGAATTCCGGATCGGCTCGAAACATTACATATTATTGGCAAGTTATAAGAATTGCATAAAGGGGACACAATGAACACCGGAACAAAAATTAGAACGGTTCTCGCGATTGCGACGTGCTTAAATACGGCACTAATGGCGACAGATATTACACAGTTTGGTAATGAGACTATTGATCTCATTTATAGGATCGTTTCCGTAATTCTCAACTTTATTATCGTCGCTTGCGTTACCTGGTTTAATAACGATTATACTGTCGAGGCTTGCGAAGGGACCGGATTAACCAGGCAGCTAAAGGAAGAAGCAAAAGGGAACGAATTTAACGGAGCGGCAGAGTTCGACGAGGACGACGAGGGCGACGATGAGTAATTTTAAACAGTACGATACGCGCTGGTCGAAACTCCCATATCCGATTAAACCGCATTATATTAAAGATTGCGGTTGTGGAGAAGTTTCGATCGCGAACGTCATAACAGAAACGGACGAATATAAATCCGCGACTCCAAAAACAATACTTGCTTATTGCAAACAATTTGCCGATCCGAACGGAAACGGGACATATTGGAACGCTATCCCGACAATGCTCGAGCATTACGGTTTTACCGAAGTAATGGAACACGAAACAATGGGGCCGTTATGGAAGCAGCTTTCGAAGGGAAACAGAGTCGCGGTCCTTCTCATGGACAATACTCCGGCCGGAACGAACAAAATTCATTGGACAAGTCAAAAGCACTTTATTTGTGCGACGGCTTATAAGTATGAAAACAATAAGCATTGGCTATTTGTTAAAGACAGTAATTCCGACTCGGAAGATCATAACGGCTGGATTTCATATGAGGACAATCTTCGAAACGCTTGTTTTAAAGTGTGGTCGGGAAAGAAACCGAAGAAAGTCAAGAAATACGTTCCGACAACACCGTATAAGGGCAAGCTCCCGAACGGAGTCGTTAAATACGGCAGCAAGGGGACGAACGTTCGAAGGCTAAAGAAGTTCCTTATATGGTGCATAAACGCGAAACTTAATCCGAAATCCGACAAATGCGCGGATAAAACAATCGGCTATGTTAAACAATTCCAGGAACAATATAAATTGGAACCGGACGGGATATTCGGCCCGGAGAGTAAGAAAAAGGCCCAGGAGATAATCAAAGCACACGAACCTACACTCGCGGAAAGAGTAATTGAAGCGTGTAAAAAACAAGCCGACTATATGAAAAATTATATCTATGGTTGGCAGCCAAAACCGACGATCCCGAAATCGAAGAAAAAGGGGACTTGCGTAACGTTCACGGCGTGTGTTCTCCAGCGGATCGGTTATTTAAAATCCGGGGAATGTATATGGCATACGGCCTCGGGCAAGGTTTACGGAACGAATGATAAAATGTCCGTAACATATCCGAAGAACAAAACGGTTAACGATCTCAAAAGCGAATTAAAAGCCGGAGACGTTGTCATAACCGGAGATAAGAAAAGCGTTGAGGCCGGAGGCGACTCCCATATCTTCATAATGTCCGGGAAATGGGCAAAGGACGGAAATCCGTATATTTATGATAATCGCTCATGCGACAGAGTAAGGAACGGAAAATCCGCGCTCCGTAAATATGACGGTTCGAAGAAGGTTATCGCGGTTATTAAATTGAAAGGGTAAGCAAATGGAAAACGAAACAATCGTCGCCGCGGTCGGGTTGATTGTGGGCCTTATCGCGATCATAACTCCGATTATTAAACTTAATGGGAATATTGTCCGATTAACGACGGTCGTCGACCAGCTCGAGAAACTTGTAAAAGAGAGAACGGACAAACTCGACACACGGATCACGACACACGGCGAGGAAATCGACAAATTAAAGCTCGACGTCGCCGGGCATGAGGTCCGTATAACACAGTTAGAGAAATAGGGGAGGGCAACGAATGATAAACTACACGACGCCGACGATTACTCTAAAGGTCGAGGACGTAGATATTTCGTCCGGGTTCGACGTTTACGCAACTCTCGAACAAGGGAAGCACAAACTAACAAAAACCGGAAACGATCTCACATTAACAACCGAAACCGTCCAGCAGCATACACACACGATCATAACTTTCGAGCTCTCACAGACAGAAAGCGGATCGTTCGATTATGCGCGTTATGTTGACGTTCAAGTAAATTGGTTGGACGGGAACGACAAACGCGGAGCGACAGAGATTAAAACAATCGAGGTAATGAGAAATCTTCTTAACGAGGTTATCGAATGAAAGTTCTCTCCGATGAAATCATTATAATGCAGCCTAAAGACGAAGCCGCCGTTTCTATGGAGACAGACGAAACGAACGCGGCAACGCTCGAGGCCGACGAACCTTCCGGGGCCGTTTTGCACGTTCACGAAACCGAAGCGCGGTTACAAACAAGGGACCTGGTTAATTTTGGAGGTTCGTCCGATTATGAGACATTAACCAATAAACCGCAGATTAACGGCGTTGAGCTCCTGGGAGACAAGTCCGCGAACGAGCTCGGATTAATGCCGTTAATTGATCTCGGGGAGGTTGATATTTCCGCGTATGATTGGGATTATTGGGAATATCTCAACGATAAAGACGAGACGGGATTTTATACGTTCCATGAGATTAACGACGAATTCGATTATTTCGTTAGAGTCGAACGCGTCGGGGATTGCTGCGGTCAATATGTTTGGTTAACCGAAGAAGGTTCCAGCGCGATTTATACACGTTATGGGCGTTGGGACGGCGAGTCGTGGGATTGGTACGAATTTTCAACGTTGCCGAACATGACAACGATCTCGAACGGGTATTATTCGAAATATCAAACGGAGCAGCTATTAAACGGAAAAGTCGACAACGACACGCTCGGGAATTATTACACAGACGTACAAGTCGATGACATTCTCGAGAATAATTATTATACTATGGACGCGATCGACGAAATGTTCGAAAGTTACGTCCCGAATAATATGATCTCGACGACGTGGGCGGACCTGGTTAACTTGAGAGATAACGACGAGCTCCAGGCCGGAAGTTTTTATCGAATAACCGATTATAATTTTGTAACGTCCCGGCTCGGAATACAATCCGGAAATCACCCGTTCGATATTATTGTTTTGGCAATCTCCGAGAATATGTTATCCGAGTCCGCTTACGCGGCCAGGCACCCGGGCGATCATTATTTCGAACGTGAGGTTACGACGGGCGGAATTGAATGGCTTTATACATTGTTTGTTGACAGTTACGCGGACAATTACGGCGACGAACCCGTCGACCATGCAGACGATATACACGGAACCGACGTCTTTTGCGATTACGATTACGACGTGAGTCCAATGACGGGCGACGTTGTCCCGGTCCTTTATAAAACCGACGCCTCCGAATATGATTTCGACGATCCCGATTACGACGATATGTTCTTTTATGCCGGGACGTATGATTTCGACGGCGACGAATACGATATGTGGGCCAAATATGAGTATGATTACGACCTCGGCGAAATCGTTTTCCGTGAGACATACGCATTAACTCCGGTTGTCGTAGTCGATGACGAATTGACAGTTTCCCCGGTCCCGGAAACGAAAACCGTTCCGGTAAATATGAACGCCTGGGAATTAAAATATTGCCTCGATAATGATAAAGAGCTTTTTAACTGGGCGGACACAAACGGGAAGGGCGTTATTTATTATCTAAAAGACGAATTCGGAAACGAGGCACCATACGATTTTAAAAACGTAACGTTCCAGCGTCGTTATATTTCCGCGGTAAGCACATCAACGCTAAACGCCTTTAGAACACAGTATTGGGGCGAACAGACATATTCGTACATCACTACAACATCAAGTACAAAATATTGGTACACATTCTCGAACGAGGACGGTACCGACGGATCGTTATTCGGCGACGCGGCATATAACATTATTGAGGCGTTTATAGTCGACGGTCAAAAGCAATTAAACGATATTGTCGCATTATTGGCGAGTAACAATAAATTCCTTAATGGTTGTAACACGTTAACGATACAAGGGGCCAGGAATACATTTATCGGTTGTTCCAATATCCTTGCGACTTGCGGTTCTTCGTACTTTGACGGAGTGAGAGCAAGTACGATAGCAAGTATATCGTCGTGTACTTTCAACGGCGGCTATAATTTCCGCGGAACCGGTTGCGGAACATCGACGTTTACATCATGTTGGGATATTGATCTCGGGAATAACTTGTCGTCGGCCGAATTTGGCGGCGGTTGTAACGGAATAACTGTCGGGAATTACTGTCAACGAATAACGCTCGGTTCCGGTTGTTCTAACATTACGTTCGGCACATATTGTATGAATTTATCCGTCGGGATCGCTTGCGCGAATATTACGCTCGGAAACTATTTCCGATTTATTACGATCGAGGACGATTGTTCGGCCGTAACGCTAAACACGTCGAGCGGCTCGACAACGAATTACGTCCAATATGTAAAAGTATGTAAAGGCGTAAAGAATATAACGCAGCAGCCGACAAGAAAATTAAACTATGAAACCATTTATTATAAATCCGGCAGAAACGAAATCGCGGTTTAAAATCGGTTCCGCTGCTTTCTTCGAAGGTTGTCCCGGGTTCGTTCCTGGGGACATTGACGAAATCCAATTCGAAGAAAATCCGAAGCTATTTAAAAACTTTATGCAGCTTCGGAAAAAGGACCGGACGCGCTGCTTTTTCGTTTGGCGGAAAATGTCGCCGGAAGAATTTATCGAGTACGCTTTAAATAGTCCGTTGCCAATGGAGGCCGGGAAATTTCTCGTCCCCGAGATCGCGGATTATTTAGGGTTCAAACTTGAACATTTAAAAATGCTCGAGCCCGTATTCGATAAAATGGACGAACGGCACGATTACGAAAAAATCATATTTCGAAGCTATCTCGAAAACGGGGCGTTTTATCTCACAGATGAACAGAGAGACGAAGCGTTCCAGGAATACAATCGGAGACGTTTATAACGGCCGCAGTAGGGGACGCGGCAAGGGCCTCCTTTCAAGTAATACGGCAAAGTTAAACCCGGGGCGAAATCGTTCCGGGTTCTTTGCTTTTTTTGAAGTCGTATTTTTCGATTTAAGCGATTTTTTATAACGCGGTCGATATATTTATCGTTTTAAATATGGCTCGTTAAAACGGTACGCGTTAACGACGTCTTGGGACATATTCAACACGTCCTCGGGGCGCGAAATATCGGCCTTTTTAAAGTCCGGTCCGAGTTTTATCCATTTGGCGCGATTAGTGTACTTAATCCGCGCAACGTCCAACGCTCCGTAATCCGTTCCCGTGTCCATAACCGCCGAAACGTAATTATCGGACACGCGAGTTAGTCGAAGGGGAGTAACGTCGAAATTGTTTTCTTCGCAGATATGCGCTATAATACGAAAAATAATTCGTTCTTCTTCGGTACATACGAGATCGCGTTCCTGGCCGTAATTTCCCATACTAACGGAAAAGACCTCGTCTCCGATTGTTGTTTTAAATAATTCGCTCATGTTATGATACCTCCCGAAATGATAATAACATATCCGCAGCCGATTTATAAATATCCGTTTAGAGTATTGACGAATGGGGAACCGTCCTCTATAATCACAATCGAGGCGCGATCAATTATTCCTAAAATCACAACCACCGACATATTTAAAATAGTCGCCAGGGGAGGCGACTAAATAAAGGAAAAATTATAAAATCCGCCTCAATTAAAAAGAGAGGAGGATTTTTTATATGAAAAGTTTAGTTTTCACACAATACGCCATTGTCAAAGCGGACTCGGCTCCATTATTTACGGAAAAACTAAACGAGGCCATTTTCAAGCTCAAAGACAACGAACCGACAGTTTCGTTTTCTGTCTCCGATCCGTTAACGGCGTATATCTCTTACATCGTTAGAGAGACAAAGCCGGAGACGATCGAAGAAGCGTCGGAGCTCGAGGGCGTCCGTTTTATATGCGAACAATGTCCGCATTTCTCCCCGATCTTAAAGAGCGACGGAACCGTTGACGGCCGTGTCAAATATGGCGATTGTGATTTCGACGGAAACGAATTCGGGAGGTCGTATAAAAAACAAGCGGCTTGTTCGAGGCTTTACGATCTGATCCAGGAGGGAGGCGTTAAATTATGCTGGAAAGAGTAATCTATTTTATCGGCTGGACGTTAATCGCTCTCGGAATAACCACAACGACGAGCGACGCGATCATTGTTCCGGCTCTTATGGTTTTAATCGGTTTCGGCTTTATAAAGGCCGTTGAGCACTTGGAGGAGGGCAGAAAATGAAAAAGATACAAAAGGATCGCGTTCTCGATTGGCTCGAGAACAAAGGACCGTTAACGGTTCGCGAGGCCATGACGGAGCTTAATATTAATTCTCTCCCGGCAAGGATAATGGACCTCCGCCGCGACGGTTACGCGATTTCGAGGACCTGGAAAGTAACGAACGCCGGAACGAAATACGGCGTTTATGAGCTGGTTAAGGAGGCTTAAATAATGAAGCAGATAAATGAATATTACAGAGCGAAACGCGAAAAGATCGACGCGTTAAAAGTCGCCTTCGCAGACGCTAAAAATATAACCGGGATCGAATACGAACGCGATCCTATAACGGGCGAGGAAGTTCTCGCAATAACGGACCGCGCTTTCGTTCCGCATTATATCCTGGTAACGGCAAATTCGGACGACGAGAACGAAAACGAAATCGCACGTTTTAAGCTGAACCTTCGTCCGAATGGATATGTCGACGATTTCGCGGTGAAATGCCGTCTCGCGAAAATGTTCCATAGAGAGGAGGCTTAATATGTCGAGAACGATCGAAGAGATAATCGCGCTTCTCGAGGCCGATATTAACGACCTCCCACGCGATAACCAATACGATGAGGGGTTCGCTGCCGGAGTTATGTCCGCGCTTTTACTTATTAAGCAAGCCAGGAAGGGGGCTAAAAAGAATGAGTAAGACACATTGGAAAGCACTCGCGGACGCGTCGCAATATCTCGGAAAGCAGCATTTCGGACCGGACGAAAAGAAGGACGTAACGATCGAAAGCGTCGAGGAACAGATCGTCGAGAACCATGCCAAAAGGACGAAAGAGGTTAAGGCGATTATTCATTTTAAGGAACCGGACGTCCGTCCGCTAATCGCAAATAAAACCAATCGGCAGAAAATCGCGGAGCTTCTCGACTCTCCGTTTATAGAGGATTGGTCCGGAAGAAAAATAACGCTTTGGGTTGATCCGAAAGTCCCGAATAATTTCGATCCTGGTAATTCGGGCGCGGTCCGAGTTTGGCCGGTCCTTCCGAAAGACGAGCACGTTGTTTGTGAGGATTGCGGAGTTCTTATCGAACCTCATGGAGATTTCTCCGCTAATAAAATCATAACAATGAGCCGGGCGAAATATGGGGAGGCGTTATGCTGGGAATGTGCAAAAGCCAGGAAGGAGGCTTGCGAATGAGCTTATATAGTGAATGGAAAATGGGCCTTTTAGACGATTACGAATATTCGGCTTTATGCAAACGCGAAGATCGAGAGGACCGCGACAGAAACCCCGGGCTTTTCGAAGATACAGACGAAAGCGAGACGTTCGACGATGATGAAATTGACGAATTCTAATTATTACAGTAACGAGGCGAACCGGGCGTTTTGGTCGACGTCGCTTTTCAAAGCGTTCGACAAATGCGAAGCGTCCGGTCTCGCTATGGCCGGAGGAGAATACGAACGGCCGGAAACCGACGCGCTGCTATTGGGCTCATACGTTGACGCGTATTTCTCCCAGGAGCTCGACGAGTTCATAAAGCGCGACGGCGACAAAATGTTTAAAAGAAACGGAGAGCTTTATTCGAAGTTTGTTCACGCGAACGAAATGATCGACAGAGTCGAACGCGAACCCGTTTTAATGGATTATCTCCGGGGCGACAAACAAGTTATAAAAACCGCGAAAATGTTCGGCGTCGATTGGAAAATCAAAATCGACGTATTTAACGGGAGGCGAATTGTCGACCTTAAAACCGTTAAGGATTTCGAGCCAATTTATCAAAAGGGCTTCGGCTTCCGTTCCTGGGTTGAATATTGGGGATATGACATACAAGCGGCCATATATCAACGCGTTGAACAATTAGCGGCCGGACGCGACGAACCGCTTCCGTTTTTCATCGTTGCCGTAACAAAGGAAACCGTTCCGGACGTGGATTTAATAGAAATTCCTCAATATATGTTAGACGCCGCTCTCGCGGTCGTTGAGTCTAAAATCGACCGTTTCGATTTGATAAAGACGGGAGAAATCGAGCCGAACCGTTGCGGAACGTGTGATTATTGCAAGCTAACGAAAAAGATCGAAGGCCCGAGATTGTTCGAGCCGTTGGAGGTTTAACAAATGAAAATGACGCTCGAAAAATGGGACGAACGCAATTCCGGGAAGCCCGTTAGCAAAATGGAACCGCTTCCGGAGGACGCCTTTATTATTTATCCGAATGGCATTGTTCTAACAACATTAGAATTCTTGAAAAAATTAGAAATGAAGGAGGCGGAAGCATGAACGATATAAAGCTAATGGGCCGACTCGTCCGCGATCCCGAATTTTTTACCGAAGGAACGCCACGCGTCAATTTTACGATCGCCGTCGATCGCAGAAGTACAAGGGACGGCGACAAAGCTGATTTTTTCCGTTGCGTTGCATGGGACGGAGAAAAGGTTAAAACCGCTTCGCAGATACGCGACTATTTTAAAAAGGGAAAACCGATTATCCTTTACGGCCGAATGGAAAACGATCCGTTTACTGATAAGGAAGGAAGGCTCCGCGACTCCTGGGCCGTTAAGGTTGAACGTTGGGAATTCGTTCTTTCCGATCCTACAACGAAAAAGGCAAGCCCCGGAGACGTTACCGAAACCGACTCGTTTAAAGCGGCCGAGGACGATATTCCGTTTTAGGAGGTTTACATGATCCACCAATTAGATATTAACGGCATGGATAAAGTCGAAAAGGCAATAAAACGGCTCCAACTATACGAACCGCCGGAAGGTTATTATTTATGTTTTAGCGGCGGAAAAGACTCCGTCGTTATAAAAGCACTCGCAGACATGGCCGGGGTTAAATACGACGCGCATTATTCTATAAGCTCCGTTGATCCGCCGGAATTGGTTCGCTTCATAGTGGAGCTTAATCGCAAATAATACCATGCCACCGACGAGAGTCGTTCGTTATTGTTGCGAACACTTAAAAGAAACCGGAGGGAAAGGCCGCTTAAAGGTTACGGGCGTCCGTTGGGACGAGTCAACGAAACGGAAAAAATCACATTCCGAAGTAACTTTTACAGAAAAGAAAACCGCGAAAATAATCAAAGCGGAGCTCGAAGAAATAGATTATTCACTAACGGGAAGCGGGAATGCGGTTCTACGTTTAGACAATAGGGAAAACGCTCGAATTGTAGAAATGTGCTACAAGAACCACACAACGTTAATAAACCCTATTATCGATTGGACAACGGCGGAAGTATGGGAATTTATAAACGAATATAACGTCCCGTATTGCTCGCTTTATGATGAAGGATTTAAACGGCTCGGGTGCATTGGTTGTCCTATGTCGAGCAATCGCGAAAGAGAATTTGAACGCTGGCCGAAATATAAAAAATTATATTTGTTGGCTTTCGAAAAGATGATCGAATACCGGGCGGGGCGAGGCAAGTGCGAAGAATGGGAAACTCCGGAGGCCTGGTTTAATTGGTGGGTAGATTGAGTAAATATTTAATAATTGACACACGCGAAAAACCCGACAAAATAACGCATATTATAAAAACGTTCGAAGCTGTCGGGATCAAGTACGAAAAAAGTAAATTATTATTCGGCGACTATATGGATTGGAACCGTCCGGGAATAGTAATCGACCGAAAGAAAAATATCGCGGAGTTAGCTAAAAACGTAACCGTCGAATTAAAACGATTTACGGCAGAGCTCGAAAGGGCAAAAGCGGCGGAGGCTCGTCTCGTTATCCTGGTTGAACAAAATCGCTATAAATACGGGGACGAATGGAGACGAGTTAGAACGATAGAAGATTTAATTTTATGGAGTAATCCGCACTCCGCGATCCAGGGCGAGAAGGTATTCCGAACACTCGCAGCATTATGTAACAGATATGATATTATCGTTATGTTTTGCGATAGGAGAAAAACCGGCACGAAAATTTTAGAGGTTATTTACAATGGACAATAATAAGGGATTTGTCAAGTTACACAGAAAAATGTTCGAGTGGGAATGGTGGGACGATATTAACACTTTTCGCTTATTCGTTACCCTCTTATTAATGGTTAATTGGACAGAGAAAAAATGGAGAGGTCGCGTTATTCCCCGGGGCTCTTGCTGGACCTCGATCGAGGCATTAGCGAAGAAGTCCGGCCTCACTTTTCAACAAACGAGAACCGCGCTCGACAAGTTAATTTTAACAAACGAAATAACAAGCGAAGTAACAAACGAGGGACGTCTTATAACCGTTGTAAAATATGACGTTTACCAATTCGACGCGGAAAATGTAACAAGCGAAATAACAAACGAAACCGACGACGAGCAACAAACGAGTAACAAACGAATTAACAAACGAGTAACAACAACTAAAGAAGTAATAAGAAGTAATAATAAGTTTAAAGAAGTTATAGAACAACAACAAGACGGTCGTTCTATCGAAATAGATTTAAACGAAATGTTATCCGTTGACGAGATCACGACATTATCGAGAAAATACCGGGACGTTAACAAGCTGCTCGATGAAGTGGAAACGGACATAATCGTTAAAGGGAAATCGGTCCGTTATCCGTTCCGGTACGTTGACGGGTACGCAAAGAATAAGAATTGGCCCAGGAAGGAGAGCGAGTAATGACGAGAGGAAGAGCGATAGCCGTGTTTCATTCTCTTGATAGCGAGAACTACACGGAGAACGAAAAAGCCGAAGCCATATATGAGATTATGCACTCGACCACGATGAACGGCATAACCAAACGAGCGTTGGTGGTGGCACTCAAATGGCTATGGCATCAGCGTTACGAATTTGTAGCCGAGCAGACCGAGCCACAGACGGAAAGAGGGGGCGAGTGATGGACACGATACAGTTAATAGCCGAAATATCCGTACTGAAAAAGAAAATGGATAAGGCAGAAGCGTTCCTTGAAGAACTTGTCGAATATCTGCTTGTTACTTGCAAGGACGATGATTACATCACTCCCGAAGTGATATGCCGAAAGTTAGCCAAGTACGGATATATCGAACTTGAGGACGGATATTGGGTAAACCCATTGGCAGACCGCAAGACCGAGCCACAGACGGACTGCCCACAAGCAAATATATGTAGCAAGCCTTGTAAAGAGTGTGGTGCGTGTGAGGTAGAGTGCGGTCTATGGCAAAAGATAAAGGACGAGCCGAGCAATTGTGATAGTTGCGAAACATATTGGAACTGTCAAGGACAATGTGATGAAATGCCACAGATAACCGAGCCGGATTGTGGCTGGAGGTAAGTGATGTTTGAAACACTATTAAAAATTGGGCTCATAGTACTTGTATGGTCGGGCGTGGGACTTACTGGAACGGTAATATATTTTATCTATAAGAGTATTAAGGAAGATTGGTTCTAAAAGAGTAAGAGGGCGAACAATGGCTAAACAAATTCACATAATGACACAAACTCCGATGAACCTCGAAAACTACGAACGCCGGATAAAAGAAGAATGGGAAGAACGAGCAAAGGCGAAGAACGATCGCATAGTCGGAGAAGGTTATGCGGAAAGGCAGATCGCCGCGACTCTTTCCCAAGTCGAACCGATAGATTTACACGTTTCGAAGATCGGTAAAAACATGGAGGACCTGGTTAAACGCGGACACGTTGTCGACGCACTCGCGGACAGTTTCGAAGGGGACCGCGACGAGTGGAGAGAATTCTTCGCGGAAATACTCGCAGACGTGCCGGAAGTAAAGACGGCTAAACATGGGAAATGGGTTCGCGACATGGACCTTCAACATAGAGCTCCGGGGCTTTATCAATTCTTTTGTTCGTGCTGCTATTCCTGGCACGATACACGATCGCCGTTTTGTCCTAATTGCGGCGCGAATATGAGAGGGAAAAAATGAAAATATCCGTAATAGTGCCATATAAAAACGCGGCTGCCTGGTTGGTCCGGTGTCTTAATAGCTTAACCGATAACGAAGGCGATTTCGAATTCATACTCGTTGACGACGGAAGCAACGACGAGGGACCGGAAATCGTGAGACAGTATGCGGACATAGACGAACGTTTCGTCTTACTTGAGAACGAACACGCGCCCGGGGTTAGTGGTGCGAGAAATACGGGCATAGACGCGGCCACGGGCGATTATATAACTTTTCTCGACGCGGACGACAAATATACCGACAACGCATTTTATACGTTTAAAAGGGGAATAAACGTCTCGAAGTTCGCCGACGTGATCCAATTCAATCACTTGCGGCATTATTCAAAAGTAAATCGCACCGTCCTAAAGTACACGAACGAAGCCGGGATATATAAAGTGGACGCGCTTCCGTTAATGTGGTTTGGCGTATGGAATAAATTATTTCGTTCCGAATTCTTAAGCGATATTCGTTTTAATGAGTCGTTGCAATATGGTGAGGACGGTTTATTCGTCCTGGAGTGTTTGGCAAAAAATAATTATATATATCATGCGGAAAAACAATCCGTTGTTGTAATACATAACTTTGATAATCCCAATAGTTTATCGAAGATCAAAACGGCCGACGATCTAATTAAACAAATCCGCGAATATGAAAAATTTATGTTAAGCCAGAAACGGCCCGAATTGCGGATCGTAGTTTGTAAAGAGCTTTCGCGGTTATGGGGTTCGGAAACATTCTCCCAAAACTTTGGAGGTAAACTTTGACGGCTAAAGAATTTTTGAAGCAATACGAATACGCAGCGAAACGGATTAGACGCCTCGAAGAAGAATTAAACGACGAGAGGTTAATGATAGACGCCGTCCGGTCCTTATCGGATAATGACGGCCTTCCGCATGGGAACAGTATTTCGAAGCCGACGGAAGAACGGGCGATCCGTTTAGCGGATAAACTTTCGGATTTAGTCCAGGCAAGGCTCGACGCGATAGAGCTTCGTCGCGAAGTATTCGACGTTGTGGATCGAGTCGAGGGAGTCCCGGGCGACGTATTGTTCGCGAGATATATAAAACTTATGAAATGGGACGACGTGAGCGAATACGTTAATTATTCGTGGAAATGGACACATCATTTTCACAAGGTCGGACTCGATATAGTTTCCGACATGATAGGAAACAAAACTACATAGAAGTACATACTCGTTATATGTATTATGATAATGTCAAAAGTCGACAGACGACAGAGACAACGATCACGCCAGGCGCGGAGACGCGCCATTATATCCGCTAAAGAATTAGCCGGGGCGGTTCCGGCGGCGGATTGCTGGGTTCTATTCTCCATATAACAATTAACCATAGGAACGAAAGAGGACGGCCGCTCGGCACCCGGCTCGTCCTTTTTCGTTGGAGACGCTTATGTATGACATCGTCTATATATTAAAACAATTCGCAGCACCGGACGAGCTTCGTTATTCGTTGCGGAGTATATGCGAGAATATGAGCTTTAATAACGTGTGGTTCTATTGCGGAAAACCAATCGGAATTAAACCGGATATATATGTCTCGAAGCCTCAAAACGGCGCGACCAAATGGGAACGCGCTCGTTCGAGTCTTATCGAGATTTGTAAAAACGACGAGATCACTCCGAGCTTTTGGTTATTCAACGACGACTTTTATATTCTAAAACCGTTCGACAGATTAGAACCGTATCACGTTGGAAGTTTATCGGATCATATTAAACGAGTAGAGTCGAGACACAATAATAAAATATCGGCATATACGCGACGCCTCCGGGAATGTTCCGCATTGTTAACGAGTGCCGGACTAACGACCATAGATTATGCTTTGCACGTTCCGATGTTGGTTGAACGCGAGAAAATGCTCGAAGCTCTCGAAAGGTTTCCGTCATGTCCAATGTTTCGAAGCCTATACGGGAATTATGCAAACATTGGAGGAACGCAACGAAAGGACGTAAAAATTTCTACGCCGACGGGAATTCCCGACGAAAACCTCGATTTACTCTCAAGCTCGGACACGGCATTTCATGGAGAGCTTGGTCGGTTCCTGGAAAAAAGATTTCCGAACCGTTGTCGATATGAGGTTTAACAATGGCTAAAGAATTCGCTCGAGCTTTTTATTCGTCGAAGCGTTGGCAAGAGTGCCGGAACGAATACGCAAAGAAGAAGCATTATCTTTGTGAGAATTGTTTAAAGCGCGGCATTTATAAACCGGGAGTTATTGTTCATCACATTATAGAGATCGATCCGATCACTATTGAGAAACCGGAAGTCGCATTAAACCCGGAGAACCTCGAGCTTTTATGCCGCGAATGTCATTCGAAAGTACACGACCAACACGGCGGCCGCTGGGCGAAGGTCAATGCCGCTCGTCGTGCCGAACGCGACGCGAAAAACCGTTACAAAATCGACGAATTCGGTCGAGTTTTTGCGAAATAGTCCCCCTATAACATAAAAAAATCGCGAAATTTGTAGAC